>Ga0214923_10002592_pt1 | contig 23780 bp, 23 predicted proteins | sample LL1510_MetaG_FD_177993 | JGI IMG/M metagenome (GOLD analysis project Ga0214923, IMG submission 177993) | Freshwater microbial communities from Lake Lanier, Atlanta, Georgia, United States - LL-1510 | ecosystem: Environmental > Aquatic > Freshwater > Lake | place: USA: Georgia | collected...
AGTTCTTCTGTATATGATTTTAAATATTTATCTACTTTATCTGACATTGGTGAACCTCCTAATGTTGCGTGTCCGTGTGGTTCAAATCTTAAAACCTCTCTTTTATCAACCTTTATAATAACCATATTTTGGTGTCTTGGCAAAGCAAGTGGTATAATTAATAACTTTTCTCCTTTTTTTATACAATTACTGGCTTGTTTGGCATATTCCTTTTGACTGGGTACTTTTATTCGTGTGTCAATCTCTATTAATGGGCACTTTGTATTATATTTTTCACTAAAAATCATAATTAATATATATATTAATGTATCCCATCCCTCGTATGATGGTATAACATTAATTCTCCCTTTTTTTTCTAATTCATCAATAAATTTGAGATTATTTTTAATTTTATTGGCTACATTTTCATCCTCTAATTCTGCCTCTTGTTCGGTTTTTGGTTTTTGTGGTAAGTCTGGTTTAATTAATTCATCTACTGGCATAAAAATATATGGTTCTTTTGGTTTATAATTTACAAAAATTAAGGGATATAGTTTAACTGCTTCTTCATATAATTTTTTATATCCGTCTCTTATTCCTCCTACACTACTATAATATTTTTGGTCTAATGACTCCTTATAACGAAAACTCGGCAGGGGTTGCCAATCCCTTTTTTCACGAATATAATATTTTTCGTTCCATTTATCACTTAATTTCCGTATTACTGGTTTGAGTTTTTCTATTTTTTCCTCTGCTTTAATATAATTTTCATATCTTTCTTTATATTTTTTATCTTCCGCGATAGATTTAATAAATTCTTCCTTCATTTTATTTTGTAAGTCAGACCTTGATGATACATTAATATTAAATTTATCTTTAAACATCTTTCGTGCTTCATTAAATGGAGTGTGGGGTTTTAAACCAAAATCTATAATAAATTGATTTAATAATTTTTGTAAAAGATATTTAAATACCCAATTTCCCGCTTTTAAATCATAATCTTCTTGTAAAGCATTTGAAAATTCAACATCATCCTTCATATATTGTGGTATATCTTTATCTGCTTCTGGTATTTTAGGAATTGGCGGTTCTGGTTTTGGTGCTTCTGGTATTTTTGGCATATTTGTTATATTTTGCTTATCTTTTTCTAATTGTATTTTTTCATTTTCTAAAAGTAATGTCTGTTGTCTTATCAATTCCTCTAATTTCTTTTTGTATTCTTCTTTTTCTTTATTTTTAAAATATTCCTTCATATCATTTCTAAAATTATATTGTTTTCGGTCAGTGTATAAATGACCTTCTATTTTACTTTTTATTTTAGTTATTTCCTGTTTCTGTTCTTTCGTTAATTTTTTCCAATCATCACTACCGGTTATTTTATATAATTCGTTTAATTTTTCATACAAGTCCTCAATTTTTTCATCCTCTAATCTTGGTTTTGGTGTTTTTGGTTCTTTTGGTTTTTTTGGTTTTTTTGGTTCTTCTGGTTTTGGTTCTGGTTCTGGTTCTGGTTTTGGTTCTGGTTTTGGTTCTGGTTTTGGTTCTGGTTCTGGTTCTGGTTTGGGTTTTCTTTTATTTGGTTTCATAGGGTCTAATTCGGGGGTAATTTTAGGTATTTTTTCACCTTCATATAATTTCATTAAATGACATAAAATTTCTGGTTTTTTCAAATATGACACTCTTATTTTCGGGTCATATTTTTTTAGTTCTTTGTTTAATTCCCCCTTTTTCATTTTATTATAATTATTGAAACACGATAAATCATTTTCATTTAATTCATAATTTTGTGGGTCGTTGTGATTATGTAATTTCATTAATACACATAAAATTTGTGGTTTTCTTAATTTTGAAACTGGGATTTTTTTGTTTTTATAAACATCTTTCACGATTTTATTTAATTCACCTTTTTTCAATTTGAACCATCCATTAAAACAACTACTATTTTTTAGATTTTTGGGCGGTGGTGCTACATAATCTTCGTCATCATTTAACATAGTATATATATATATATTATATTACAAAAAAATATTTATGAATAGAATAAATTATATCAATTTAAACACTTAGAATTAATGCGGTTTTTGTATAACTTCCTGACGCTATTTGAAAAAAACTATTCGTTAATCTACCATAGTTATTAGCATAAATTATTGCTAATTGTCCTGCACCTGTTTTTTGAACGCATACAAAATTCAAAGGTGTCCCATTTGTGACGCTTGTATAAGTTGTTAGAGTATTATTTAAAATATTGTATGTATTACTACTTAACGTATTATTAAAGTTAATACAAAATTTAGATGCTCCAACAGTTGATGAAGTATATTTAATAATATTTGATACTATTGATGAAGATGATGTAACCGCGACATCGTTTGATATATCAACAATAGCGGGACATAGTGCACTTGTGTTATCTTGTGTTAATGTATTACCAAATAAGTTAACTCTTCCAAATCCTCCAATTTTTATAAATTGAACTGGGGCACTAAATGCTGGATTGTTATTTAAATTACAACTAATCAAATTTATAGAACCCCCTGATGATAATAAACCGATTGTATCACTTATATAAAATTGTGAATGTTGAATATTTGTGTCTCCCTTAGTCCCACTACCACTATTTGAGACTAATAAACAATTACTTCCAAATGGGGCAACAAATAACATATTAGATAAATTTGTGCTGTTTGAATTTGATGTTGAATTTCTAACTTCAACTCTTCCGTTAATTTGGATGGCATCCATTCCACACGCTACTAAATTTAATGAATTAGAAACTGAAACATCAAATAAAACATTGCCATTTATTACTGTGCTATTCGGCATATTTGCGGATGCTCCAACAATAGAAACACCACCGCCTTGTTTCGTTATGCTTACATTCTCATTATATGTTCCTGAACTGACATTAATAACGACATTAATATCAATACCGAGACTATTAATAACTGTCATTGCTTTTGTTATTGTTTGATATGGATTATTTACATCTCCTGAACCTGTTGTATCATTGCCCGAAATACTCGAAACATAATAATTGTATAGATTTTGTTTTAATTTTGAATTTATAGTTGCTATATCACTCGTATTTGTTGCTATATTGCTTGTATTTGTTGCTATATTGCTTGTATTTGTTGCTATATTGCTTGTATTTGTTGCTATATTGCTTGTGTTTGTTGCTATATTGCTTGTATTTGTTGCTATATTGCTTGTATTTGTTGCTATATTGCTTGTGTTTGTTGCTATATTACTTGTATTAGTTGAAACTTGACCTTGTAATGTTGTAATATTACTCGTATTTGTTGAAACTTGACCTTGTAATGTTGTAATATTACTCGTATTTGTTGAAACTTGACCTTGTAAAGTGCCTATATTGCTACTATTTGTGCTAATATTTGACGTATTTGTGTTAATTTGTGATTGTTGAGATATTGTTGTTGAATTTAGAGCATTAACCGCACCCCCAATATCATTTATTGTCGAACCCTGAGAATTTACGGTAATACCTAATGAATTAATAGAATTTGTATTATTATTTACTGATATACCTATATTATCAATTGCGGTCTGTTGTGAATTAATTGATACTCCTAAATTATCTATTGATGTCTGTTGTGATGCGGTTGTTGCTTCTAAATCATCTGTTCTATGTGATAATCCTAAAACACTGCTATTTAATCCCGAAATTTCCCCTGATATTGTGTTAATTTCATCTTGAATAAAATTTATTTCACTTCTTAATGGCACAATTTCATCATTTAACATAATCCAATTATTGACTGTATCAAAATATAATTTATCACTTGTTATTGCTCCATTAACTGAATTATCAGTAAATAATATTTGTTGGTTTGTTGTTGTTTGTCCTGCTCCATTTATCCATACATTAGGATTTGACGGGGTTATATTATCTATTTCCTGTTGTAAAACATCTATTTCTGTCTGTGTAGCAACTAATATATTATTTTGATATATTTTTTCACCGCTAAGTTCTTTAACATCTAAAAATTTATCGTTAATATATTTATTAATACCTAAATCTTTCTCTATATGACAATTGACAAAATCAATGATACTGGCACTCATTATTATATATATATATATGTATATAATAATTATTTTATGAAATGAAAATTTTAATTTAAAGTAGAGAATGTTTTAGTTGAGATTTTGACGCCATAGCACCACCACTCATAGCACCGCCAGAATTTCCACCCTGACCGAAACCAACACTATTTAGGGCATTAGCGACACCTTCGTGATGTTGCCCTAAATAATCCTTCACTTTACCCCGTAGCATTTTACCGGTTGAACTGTCATAAAATGCCTTAACGTGAGGGAGGATGTGTTTAGCGTGTGATAGAATTTTAGACAATCCACCGTCAAATAGACCAGTTCCATTTAATTGTGGGTCTCTCATAAAATCACTATGAACCATATTATTTTGTTTATGTGCGTTTATCGCGTCAGCTTCGCTTAATGGACTATAAGATATGGCGGAAAGATTAGTGTCCCAAAGTGATATGATATTATCATACGCCATCACAGTCATCAAATCAAAAGTTTCACAATTAGGGTCATAATTTTGAACGGTTGCGAAAATTTGAAATTGAGTTCTGTATGAAACCATAGGGCAAAGATTACGACGAAGTGAAATATTACGCCCAAATTCAAGACGAACACAAGCACCAGATGGAGTAAAGGTAGTAGGTAGATAATTACCTGAACCATCAACAGCATTCAAACCGAAGGGCATAGGGAGACCGTTAAAAATAGCATAATTGTCAACTAAACCATTCTCTGCACACATTTTATAAATATCACAAGTTTTAGAATTTGATAGAAGTGTAGCACCATCAAAATTTACCTGAATATTTGTAATTCGTGTAAAATGGTCTGAGCGTTGTGAACCGTCAATTGATGATGTAGCGGGAGTTGAACCACGATTATTAAACAACATAATATTTTGAGTTGGTTTTACAGCAAACAAAACAGCGGTAGGGATACGAGAAACAGTTATTACAGGGGATGCTATTGTAGTAGATGGAGGCACGGGAGAACCATAGGGCACACTAAACGTTTGAGGCATACGTTCAATTGATTTAAGAGGATAATAAACCAAATTAGGCACTGCGTCCATATTAGTAGATACGGTCACATACCTAAATTCAGGTTGTAAAACATCCACTTGAATATCAGTGATATTTAGAACATTGCCACCAGAACGATTACGACTAAATGAAAACAGACGTTGTCCCAAAGCACCGGCGAAAAATGTAAGGTCAAGGTTCATAGAGGTTAAATGTGTTAATCCATAATCACCACCACCACCAGACAGGTTAATATTTGATTTCAAAGGAGATAGAGGTAGGTAATCTTCAAGAGTAATGATAAAATCAAACTCAGTAGCACTATTTTTAGTCACACTAAAAGGCACGGTATTTCTCGCCATAACATCTTCACTTCCACCTTCTTTAAATCCATTTAAAGCATTACGAGCAGAACCCACAAGACTATCATTATTAATACATTGGTCTAAAAAGGTAGGAGATAATTGAGAGCGGTATTTTTCAGGAGCAACCGTGTTATATCTTTCAAGCATATCAACAACTGAACCGAGGGTCATAGAATAAGATGAACCACCGAGAGTGATAGTAGCAGTATTGATAATTTTAGATAGAGCATTAGAACGGGGAGCAAAACATCCATATTCATAAATTGGTCTATTTGGTTCAAGTGTCCCATTAGTATAACTATTGCCATTTACTTTTACACTAAATTGCTGACGCCACAATATTTCTTTTTGAACCACATTAAACTCGTTAGGAATTTCAAGTTTGACACTGATGGCACTATTACTGTATGTGTTAGTTTGATTTAGATTAATTGCTAAAAGGTTAGATGGTTTTTGAACCACAACCGCTGGAACAGTGAAATCCAACAAACCTTCACGAACTTCTATAATGTTGTCAGTTAAAGGGGCAGGGATAATATTACTCATTTATATATATATTATAGTATATATTATTTTTTTGAAAGAATTAAAATTAAATATATCTATATATATTTAATCTTGATTATAGAGAATTACTAAATTTTTCTTATATTAAAGTTGTTGTTTTTGGATAAAATGCCAGTTTCAATTCTAATGGATGTGCTGTTGGTATGATTAAATCATATCTTTTTCCAAAAATGCTAACCCACGAAACTGATAATTGAAAACTTTGTAAATTTTGATTTGTATTTATGTCTATCAATCTTATTTGAGATATTGATGACGATGAAAACTGTATATAGTTATTATTTATAGCAAACTCCCCGACATCCACTTGTAAATCGGTTAGCGTTGGTTGTAATGGTCGGTCTCCCGCCCCACTCTTAAAATTACCATCACTTGGAACGCTGGGTGATTGACCTGATGTTGATACTGTATTTTCCCATTCTAATTTTGTCGGTATTCCATAATTTACTGTAAATATTACTCGTGTCATAGCATTCCACATATTTAATGAGTTCTTCCACGCTATCATAGTTAAAATATCATTGTTTAAATCTGCTGTTCCGTCAATTACTGAAAATCTAACTAAATTAATTAAATTAATATTACCGAACCTTACACTCTCATCTAAATATCTGCTTGGCACTTGGAATAAATCCTGTAATAGTCCATCTGTGAATAATTCTATTCTTGCCCGAGGTGTTTGAATTGGAAGGTTTGTTATAGGGGCATAGGTTGTTATAGGGTCTTGGTTAAAAAATCTCACATCACCACTCACTGTAAATTTTAATAGAGTTTCATTAAATGAATAATAGGGGATATTAGTCCATAATGATGTATCAACGCCTAATGCCTGACATTCTGCCCTAAATTTACCCCACATATTTATTATAGTTTGATTTAATGAGATTAATAATGTATTAGGGTCATATACAAAATAATAATATTGATTATTTACAAAATCCTGTCTACCATCTATGACGGTTGGCGGAATACCACCCACTATTTCACTTTGAAAAACAACATTATCACTCAATGAATATATAATATTACCTGCCACATTTCTATAAGCAAGAGATACAACAAATAACAGTTTATTAGGGTCTGTATTGATTGTATTATCAACTAATTTATAAGCAAGGGGAACAATATATTTAGGAACAGATGCCGTAGGAATTAATGCCCTTTGAACGCCAATGAAAAAATCATTTGAATTTTTTAAAAAAGGGACATTATTTAATACTTCTATAATACTGGGGGTTTTATTAATATCTGCTGGGGCATTTGAAAATTGATTATAACCAATAATTTGATTTACATTAAAATATAAAGGACTTTTACTATGTGAATTCATTATATTGTATATATATATTATAATAGATAAAAATTAAATATAATTTGTTAATTGTAAAATTAACTCATCATTTTTCTTATAATCCTTTTTACTAAATTGATTTTGGAATTGCTCCATATTTAAATCATCTCTCAATAAGAAATATATAGCATATCTGCCACACACTGCACTATCATTTTGTTGAAATTGAAACTCATTATATTCAATTCTATAAGGTGAATTTAATAATAAATATGTTAATTGTTTAAAATCTTCTTTATATTTCTTTCTTTTATAAGGGTCTATTTCTAATAAATTATCATCAATAAAACGCCCATAACTGTCAAAAACATATATAATATTTTTTTGTTTATCTTTTCTTATTGCTATATAATGCCCTGATTTTGTATTATTAGAAAAATCCCAAAAATAAAGAATTACTAATTTATTAAAAGGATAAAATGCCTCATCAATAGTATCAAATTTTAATAATTCATCGTATGCTAATACTTTTACTCTATTATCTAATGCTTTAATTATCTCATCACCATTTAATGCCCTATTCATATATATATAAATTATAATAATATTATAATTTTTAGATTATTTTTAAAGGTATGAATTTAAAACATTTTTTTAGAATTTGCGGGTAGATTTTAGAATTAGAATAAAATAATTATGGAATTTACCCGCAAATTCTAAAATTTTATTTTAAAATGTTAAAATATAATGCCTGATTTGTTCTGTGAGATGTTTGAAATTAAATATAGGTATAGTATGGTTATAAAAGAAATCAAAATAATTTTTGGTATCTATAACAGAAATAGAAGAGTTTTTAAATTATTAGAAAAAATTAATTAGAACCTAATATATATATTTCTTTCTCACCCATAATAACCATTGGTGTCATATTAAAGATACATACCCATCTGCCTTTCATTTGTAAGATTTTTTTAATATTTTCTTTTGAAATACCTAAATATTTATTTAGGGCATTTTTGTGTTGAACTGATACCGAATTTAAAAAGAATACAAATGAGGAACAACTTAAAAGCATTACCTTAGTAGTTTGTCCGTCTGTGGCACAATGAACTGTTTGAACTATACTAATATTCTTTTTTCTTGCGTTTTGTATAGAACTATTCATTAGATGATATAATTTTTTCTTTAAAAATCCGTTTTCTTTTGTATTTTCTAAACAATCAATGTCATCAAATGCTAATAATGAATGGTCGGGTATATCATTCCACTCTAATTCACTCTCAACGAATTTGTCTAATGGTATCCTTTTAACTAAATCATCTAATAATTTATCTGTGTTGCTTTCACTCAATAAATAAACTTTATTATCTTTATAAAGTTTCTTATAATTTTGTATGTATTGTTTTAAATAATAACTTTTTCCTGCCCCTGCTTTTGCTGAAATCATCACTATATTTGTCTGGTTTGGTTCATTTGTTGGTAGTTCTTCAAAATATTCATCATCATTTAATTTAATATGTGTTGTAATATTGTCTTGTTCTTTTTCATTATGGTATGTTTTACAACAATTATCACAACACTTTTTTTTACATTTTTCAATATTACAATTATTACAACATTTCTTTTTCTTGTCATATAGATGTATAATTTTACCATTATTTCCACTGTTTTTACTTTTAATAATTGCTAACCTTTTACCACATTCAAATGAAAATGTATAATTGTCTTCCATTTATTATATATATATATTACATAATAAAATTAATATATTAAAATTAAAAAAATTGTCTAAAAAATATATTATAATATCTATGTTATAATATATATGAGTATAAAAAACTTTTGTTCTGTTCGTTTAGGTAATAAACAAAAAGACATACAATATTTTTGTCATCTTCTTCCAAAACAAGAGGATGTAGACGCAGTCGGCGAACCTTTCGCTGGTTCATTTGCTGTTATTCGTAATTGTTATTACAATGTTCCAACAATTTATTGTGCTGATAATGATTTACAATTTAAAAAAACTATCGACAACCGATTAAAACATCTTCCTGAGTATTATGAATTTAATAAAAAATATAAAGAATTCACAAATACTTTAATGATAACTGAAAAAGGGAAAAAATTTATTTCGGCAGTTAATAAACCTAAGGTTAAAGAATGGATTAATGAAAATAAGGGCATTTTAGAAATTGATTTCGAGAGAGATTTAATGATTAGAGGTTTAATAACACAACCATCAACAAAACTAAACTATGACAATCTTGCTAATCTTTATAATCGTATAATATGGTCTGATGATTTTAAAACTGTTTTAAACGCTTTAAAAGATAATGAAAGTGGGTTTGTATTTTTAGACCCCCCGTATTTAAGTTCTAATAATAACGATTATTACGGTAATATATCGTCAAATGATAATAATATAAATGACAATACTGGTTTATTTATTGATATTATGAATTTTTTTAAGACCGCAAAATGTAAAGTAATGCTTATAATCAATAAAAACGCAATAAATGAATATATAATGAATGGATATATAAAACATAGTTATTCTAAAAGATATGGTATAAGTCAAAGAAAAGAACAATTAATGGTATGCACTAATTATGAATTATAATAAAATAATATATTAAAGTATCATACCTGCCAAATCACCTACAATAGGTATGTCTTTTAAAAAATCAAAAAATCCTGTTCCTGACATATCACCATTATATCCCAATCCTTGTAACATATTTTTATGTTTTTTGATAATATTATCAATACTCATTTTATCATCTCTATGTTTTTCTAAATCCTTTAACAGTGATTTCATTTTTTTTAAATGTGCTTTATCTCCCCCTTTTAATGTTCCTCTTGTCATAGATGCTAATTTATCCTTATTAAATAATGTTGGATATTTCAAAGCGTTAATTTTATCCTTTAAATTTTTTCTTTCATATTTCTTTATAACACTCTTACTTGTATTAACTGATTTTTTCCTTTTTGTTCCTCCCTCTATATCATCTATAATAAATGGTTCTTTTCCTGACCCGATACTATACATAGGAAGTGGTGCACCACCACTTAAAATTTCATTGACTGCTAAAATAGGTCTGCTTACTGTTTCATTCATATCAGTTAAACCAGTATTTGTATAAAATCCTGTTGGATATCCTAAAAGGTTATAATTGTTTCCTCCTCCTAATTGATTAATCCCTGCACCAATTTGATATAATCCCGATTTATACATATATATATATACTATATTAAGAAATTAATTATTATGAATTATTTTATTATTGTTATCAGTAATATATGCTTTTAAATGATTACATACATCAACAATACTCTCAATATTATTTAAAATATGCTTGTATTGCCCGTCTAAACTATTATCATTAACTAAATTTGAAACACTGTTTTTGTTTTTGTTTCTAATATGTCGTTTTGATTTATAATGTGTATATATATAATTGATTTTGTGTTCTGTTCCACATTCTACACATTTTTTCACTTTCATAACATTATTATCTGTCATTTTTATATTATAATATATTATAATATAAAAAATATATACAAATTAATTTAAATGGGGGATATCTTCCAAACTTTCAACTGTTTCAGTTTTTTCATCTGTTTCAGTTTTTTCATCCGTTTTAATATTCTCTTTATAATATTCTCCTATAATCTCCTTTAACCAAATATCAAGTCCAACCAAACGTTGCGTTAGACTATGGTTTTCTGCTTTTAGTTTTCCAATTAAAATTAAAAGGTCATCTTTGTCTTTGTCATAATGTTTAAAAACCTCATCCTCATCTAATTGAATATTAATGTTTTCTGGTTTAATCTCCATAAACAGTTTTTCTATTAATTCACACATAATTATATATTACATTTAGAAAAATATTTTTAAAAATTATATTATTTATATATTATTTTTTTTATATAGTATAAATATATGAAAAAGGTTGTTGTTAGTAAAGAAGATATTAATGAATTAAGAAAACAAAAAATATATGATACACAATATAGCGACGATGTGATAGAAGCGGTTAATTTAATTAGTTATAGACAAGCAAAAGTGTCGCATTTCGGTAGTTCATTATTTTCTAATCTTATTTATGCTGGTGACATTGATTTAAGAGAGGAAGTTGATGACATTAACCAAATCCCTAATATAATGAAATCAATTATTGATAAAATCACATCACATCAAGATTATAAAAAAAAATATTTTTTAGGTGATATTAAAAGTGGGAATAAACAAGTATTTCAACCATTAGACAATCATATAGGCGTCCTTAAAGATGGTAAAATTAAAGGTTATGAACCTAACCTATTTGAATTATTTAATAATAAATACAAGGAATTAGAATTTACAGAAATCCCACAATTAAATGATAATGAATTACTCCCGAAATGGTTAAATTTGTATAAAGAATTACACAAAGCAATAACCATAAGATGGACGCCCGACGAAATTAGTAAATTATATAAAACAGATAATGGTTTAAATATTATTAGATTAAGTGATGCCGTTAATAGAAGTGAATTAAATAAAATTGATATGTATTTCTTTTGTGAAAGTAAAGGACGATTTACAGAGATTACTAATGTGTTTATTGCTGAACCCACGCCTAAAAAAGAACAACAGTATCAAATAGGATTAAACGGATTACAATATTATTACTTAAAACCACAAAATTTATTGAAATATTTAAAACGGTATTATTCTTATGAAAGACAAAACAAAAACTGGAAATTTATGAAAATTGTAAGTGAGTTTTTAGATGGTAATATTAATATGTTAAATAGTTGTAATACAGATTTAAATGTATTAGTTGATATGTTAGAATATGGATATAGTGTTAATTCTAACCTTAATTACATTCACGCTCATATTAATAATATAATTAATAGATTACAAAATATTTATGAGGTTAATATTCCTAATCGTGTTTTTGAGGATATTAAAAGTATCATAGATTTGAGAGATGCCAATAGTATTACAAATATAATTGAACCAATTAGTGAGTATTTTATGCTGAAAATAAATGAGAAAACATTAGAATTTATTAATAAAATTAATATTCCTATTTTACATTTATAAGAAATTATTATATACACATATATATATATATAATAATGTCATTTCCACCATATCCTGAAAAATTCAATACATTTTATAACACTGGTTATAAACAATTCTGGGGGGGAGGTTTTCCATATATTAAAGATGATTTTGTCGGGGGTTATTCTGGATTACAATATCCAAGTGATGACGAAGATAAAGTTAGACAATTGCCTGTTATGGATTTACAAAATATAGCATCTGGTAATGGACGAGGCACGGGAAAGAAGAGAGGAAGAGGGAGACCTAAAAAACAAGGAAAAGGTTTTTTAAGTGATATGTTAGGCACAGTAGGTTCAGTATTAGGGACAGTTGGGAAACCGATTTTTGAGAGTATGCCGGCATTAAAACCATTTGAGGGTTTATTAGGAGATAATAGTTTATATGGTTTAGCATCACAAGGATTGAAACATATAGGATTAGGTAAAAAGAAAAGAGGAGGTAATAAAATGCTTCCAAAAGACCACCCTATGTATATTGAACCTGATGTAAAAATTCAACCTTACGAAGTTTTCGGTAAGGTTCATAAAGTATATCCACACGATATCCCGAGACCAAAAAAGAGAGGGGGGTGTATGGATTGTGGTGATAGTAAAAAAAGTGAAAAAGATGAAATGGAAAAAAAGGAAGGAGGACGCAAAAGAAAAAGAAAAACTAAAAAGATGAGTGCAATAGATGAAATGGAAAAAATGAATGGTGGTCGCAGAAGAAAAAAAGTAAGTAAAAAAGGGGGAGACAAAAAATCAATAAATGTTGCTGATGTTATGAAATATAAATATGATAATGACGTGAGTTTAAAAGACGCTTGGAAACATTTTAAGAATTGTTAGACAATACAAAACGTTTGTGTTTTTCACTATTTAAATGTCTATTTTTTGATACATAACTATATGAACCATTACAAATTTCACATTTTGTTTTCTCTTTTAACTTTTCTAATAATTTATCTTTATTTTTTTGATAATATTTTTTTTGATATTCTATATTATCAAATTCCTTTTTAATTCCAGTTTCTTGATTTTCCATTTTCTATATATATATTATATATAGAAAAAAATTTTAAATCTTTTTAAATATTTAAATTAATTCTAAATACTCAATTGGAATAAAATAATAAAGACTTTTTTTGTCTTTATAGTCTATTCTTGGATTTCTAACAAACTCCTTTAATTCAAATTTACTAAATAATTCCTTATCATAATCTATATATAATAATCCATCTTTAAAATCAAATAAAAAGCATTGTTTTTTACCTTCCATTATTTTATTATATGGGATTAATGTAGTAGGATATGCTTTATAGTTATTATTACGACTTTTTAATTCATAATAATAGTTATCTCCCTTATAGTCATATTTACTAAATTTATTTTCTGCCTTTTTAATAACACCATCATTAAAATGTTTTGTGATTTTTTCTAAAACCTTGTCCTCATTGTTTGTTCCAAATGAATAATCATTTTTAAAACTTGCCATTCTTATATATATATTATACTTAGAAAAAAATATTTTAAAAATACTTAAAAATATTTAAAATCTTATATATATTATTTATTACAATTACAATGTTTAGCACCACATTTTTTACATACTTCATTATTTATTACACCATCAAATTTTTTATTATGATGTTTGTGATGATGATGATGATGTCCTTTTTTTTCTATTGTTGTATTACAACAGGATGAAATACAACTTTCACTTACTGATAAGTTCCTAAAAAATTGTTTTACTTTATCACAGAAAGACACAGACATATTATATATATATTTTATTTACATTTTTTTTTTGAATGGGGGCAGATTTTTAGTTCCCTTAATTATTTGCTTTTCTTTAATTTGTTTTTTTAGGTTTTGTTTATCAATCTCATCAACAGTTAATGGTGTTTTCTTTTTATCAATTATTCTGGTTGGTCTAAAAACTGGATAATCTTTATTTCCTATATCTTGCCATTTCTCTTTCATCCATCTTTTTAAATTTTTAGGTTTATCATCGTCAATGTATGTGCCTTTATTTTGTTGATAAACTTTTTGAATAAACATAGATTTAAAAGCACTACTTTTTTTATATATTGTATCAGCATATTCCTTTACTTTTTTATATAATTCGGGATTTGCTACAATAGGCATTATATAATATATATTAGATATTTATTTACCATAAGAGTAAATCACTAAACCATCCTGCACTATATTTATTATGTCTATCCTTCTCGTGCCTTTTTTTATAATTTACTCTTTTAATATCATCATTATTATCATACTCACGAAATAGACCCAATTTATCATAATATTGAGAATGTGGCACACCGTTAGGACGAATACCCCCAAATGATGTTATATATTTATCATCAAAATATACATCATATTTTTTGTTCTTTCTCTTACTTCTTCTATAATCAAAATCATTTAATTTTAAACTTACCATATATATATATATTAGATTTTTAAAATATTTTTTTAGAATTTGCGGGTAGATTTTAGAATTATAATTAAATAATTTGAGATTTTACCCGCAAATTCTAAAAATTAAAATATTTATCATAAATATATATGATAGATATTATTATTTTATGTATTGTTTGTTTTGGATTTATTGCCTATTTATTTTATGATAGTTTTAAGTCTTCTTTTTAATGTATGTCTCTAACATCATATTAGCACTGCTTCCCATTTTCTCGGCGTCTTTTTTAAGTTCATCAACATTAAATATAGGGTATTTTTCACTAATAAATGAATGCCTAAAAATATTTACTCCTGCCTTTTTACCCCATATACGCTCTAAATGTTGATTTAATTTTATTGAGTTCATTTTTTTGTTTTGTGTATCAACTAATAAATATTTATGTGGGTTTATTCTTTTAAACTTTTTCAATAACAATAATAAAGGTTTTGGTATTTTAACAATCTGTTCCCCCTTCTTATCACTGCCTTTATATTTATTAAAATGGAACTCATCCTTTATCATATAATTATCAGTTTTATCATCAATATCTTTAATAACAAAATCAACCCAATCAACCGCTCTACGAGGTGGTATAAATATACCTGATGTTAATGAGACTAAAATTAAATCTTGTAATTTTTGATATTCTTGTTTTGTTAAATTTTCTTTATTCCATAAACCCCTTGCACTCTTCATCATTTCTACAACCTTTTTTTTAACATCTTCCTGACTAACCCAGTTTTTCTCTTGTGCTTCTGTTTTATTTTGTTTTAGGTTTTCACTTCTATAATGTTCTGCGTCATCCATCATTGCTTTTTTATATTTCTTATTATGTTTATCATCAGTGATAGCAATAAGACTACTATATAATGTTTTTCTTACATTAGGTTTTACATCCTTTAAATGTTTAATAATTGCGTCCTCATTTTCAAACCAATTGATATTAAAATCATCATCACCACTATGATATTTTTTAAAAATATTTTTTAGAATTGATGTATATGTATTAATACTATTCTGTGAAATATTCGGTCTATTCTTTTTAATATCTTCTTTTAACTTTGAAACATCCATATTTTATATATATATTATATACATAAAATAAATTTTAATCTTAATATTTATTTTCTAAATTATAAATATATATTAATGGTTGATATAATAACAACAAACAAAATTTTTAAATTGTTAAATTTAAACCCTAATGTAATCAGTAAAAAAGATTTTCATTTTGGATTTAATGCCGAAATGGAACACCGAGATATCACACACGGAAATTATACTATTACAAGTAAAATAGTCTTAGCACATTTAAGGGAGATACCTGATTATTACAAACGCTTAAAAAAGTTAGAAACAAAAGCAAAAAAGGAATGGAGCAATAAAGATAAGAACATATTTTTATAAATATAAGACAATATTATCCCTTCTATATCCATTATCAATTTCATCAATCTCTTTTAATCTTTCAAGAAATTTATTTATTGTTGGTGGATTATTACATATACCACATATTAATTTTTTGTATTGTCTAATATTCTTTTTACATATTATACATAATAAATTCTTTTTTGAAACCTTAATTTTTAACATTTCTATATATATTATATTTAGAAAATATTTTAACTTAATATTAATAATTAATTTCATATATATTGTATATATTCTAACTTAATTTTAATCTAAATCTATGGTTAAATCTTAATTAAAAATTTTTAATTAAGATTATCTATGTCTTAATGCTTATTATTTAGTTAATATTTAATATATTAAATAAATATTTAAGATTATAATTAAGTTTGTATTTAATTAGGTATATATTCTATAAATTCCAAATAGGTACATCTTCTATGAATTCCTGAAAATCATTTTTAGTTTCTATTTTCTTATCTCTAATCAAATCATAAAAATTCATTCCACTTAATTTATAACTAATTGCGATTTTTCTGTGATTATCTTTTTTATCTATTGTAAAATAACAACCACTCCAATTTGTAATACATTTTTCAATGTATGGAAAAAATGATTTGTATTTAAATTTTTCATCTACTTTCTCTTTTACTATATCATCAAAATCAAATATGGTTGATATCTTTTTACGGTTTTTTTCTATATATGGAATTAACAACTCAACATCTTCCCGTTTAATAATAGTCTCAGTGTCAAATGTATTTTTAATTTTTAAAATTTCAATAAACTTATTAATAATGCCTAATTTTAAAAAATGCCCTTTAATCATCTCTTTTACACCGTCGCTCTCATATATATCTTTTTCAATCATATTAATATAACTTTTATGTTTTTCATCGTATGCCCTTTGTAAATATTGCTTTGTATGACTATTGATATATCCATTATAAAAATTCTTTGCTTGGTCTTGTATTGACAAATCCTTTTTAATCATCTTTTTATAAAAATATTTTTCTTTAATTAATTTATCCTCACTTGATGCCTTCATAAGTTTCTCCTTTAATATGTATTCTCCTATATCATTACAGTCAATATCCATAATATTATTATATTCTTGTATCATCTGTTCTAATTTTTCATCTTTGATATTTTGTAATTCTTCCTTATTCTTCTTATCTTGTTTTTTTGTTGTTGGTTTTTCTTTTGTTTCTTTTGGTTTCTCATATTTGTATCCACATTTATCTAAAAATTTGTAATACATTTTTTCATAATGTGTATTAGATACATACATCTCAAATAGATTAAAATAAATAATCTCTCTCAGTGCTTTGGGTGTTTCTTCAAACTTTTTTAATGTATCATTTAATATTTGTAATGTATATGTTTTTTCGTCGTCTTTTTCATCAGTGATAAATTTATTAACCTCATCAATACATAGTTGTATTTTCTCCTTATTGTAATTTTCAAAGTTATCCAATGATAAATAATAAATATCATCTCTATTTTTTTTCATATTGCGTTTATTTTCTGGTAATGAGAAATACATTTTATTTTCTTTTATGTGTCTTACTCTCATCATCATTTGGAACATATCCCTAACGCTACAAGTTGGAAATGGGCACATCATATATACATTATCAAAATCATTATTAACACTATAAGAACATCCTATTGTGTTTGTTGGTGTTGTGCCTACAAATGACGCATTCTTCCACGTTGTGTTAATGTGTTTTAGACTTTCTTTAAACATTTTATCCTCTCTTTTGTATCCCCCGAAATACATTAATGATTTACTAAAAATTTCTGGCATAAATTTTTTACCTGCTTCAATTAATTCAAGTTGCTTTTTTGTTGAACTACATATATATGCCTTTTTCTTTTCTGTTAGTTCTTTTATTAATTGTTTTTCTAAATCTTCATAGGTTAGTCTAACTGCTTCTCTTTTAATTGGTGCTGTATTATTTTTTATCATTGTTATCGGTTTATTGTATGATTTTATAAATTTTATGGTTCTATTTGTTAAAAAGGCATCGGCACATACAACTTTCTCGGCGTTAATGATTAATTCATTTAATATATTATAACATTCTAAATATTTGCTTTTCATTGTTGGACTACTAAATTGGTTTAATATTGCTTCACTTTCATCTAAAAATATACATTGATAATTATTATCAATCTTAATTTTTTGTATGCTTTCAACTGAGATAATCAATTTATTAGATTTAGAAATATTAACTCTATTAATATCATCTTTATCTAATAAGGCATCTGTGTAATTATCAATTTCAAACTCTTGACTAATAAATAAACTAAATGAAACTCTGGGGGATAAAAATAAATATCTTTCATACTTCTTTTCTAATATCATCCTCTTTATTGCGGTTGTTTTTCCGCGTCCTAAATAGGCGTATAAAATCATAAACTTATTATCATCTAAAATATTATTTTCATCTGGTGTGCCCTTTTGACTAACATATTCACTCTTTTCTTCTATGATTTTAATATCATCTAAATCTAAATCAAAATATACCCTAAATAATTCTTCCTCAGTATTAAAATATTCTGGGTGTGCTTTCTTAGCAAGTCTTTTTAATGTGTTAATATTAAATGTTCTACCGTCAATCTTAAATTTATCAAAACCACTAATAATATTATCATCATTATCAGTCTTATTACTCAATAAACTCCACTGCGTCCAATCTTCTTTTATACCCCCTGCACCACGAATAGCAAAACCGATATTTATAAAGTCTGTATATGATGGTGTATTATTAGGTATTAAATATAAATATCTTTTATATAATGGTAAATTTTTTAAATCAATATACGTCATATTTTTTGATGTCATTAATGTGTTATTTTCAGTAAGTGAAAAATTAAAATTACTAAAATGTTCTGTTGTTGTTTTAATCTCTTCTTTTTGTTCTACATCTTTTTTAATTGGTTTAGTCTCTTTTTTCTTAATTTCTTTTATTGGTTTCTTCATTTGTTCCGCTTTATTCTCAATCATTTTTTTTGTGATTAGTATATTACTTTTAACATTATGACATATTAATGTATCTAAAACATCAATATCAGTTGTTGGTAATAATTTAAATGATTTATAAATTTTTGTTTGGTTAATACATCTAATTAATTGATAGTCAGCATAAGGGTGTAAATCCATAATACATTTTAATGTCTCATTTTCAGTGAAATATAATTTATTGAATAATATTTTTTCATTATCATTTAAAGGATTTGAAAATCTATTATTAATATATGTAATAAACATTTTCTGTTCTTTTACACTATTAAATTTAATTGATTGATATATTAAGTGATTTGAGAATTTGTTTTTTCTGCTACTATTTAATATGGTGATATCATCATTACCGATTAGAATATCAAAATCAATATTTAAAATATGCTCTAATGCTTTCATAAAATTCATTCTATATATTGTGTCATCCTCATCATCTTTTAATGGTGCTTCTAAATCAAAATATAATTTGGTCTCAACATCTGGTTTAATCATTTCATACATATTGTGATTATCATTTAATAACTTCTTCAAATGTTCTATTTTTGATTTCTTAATACAAAAATATTTTTTGGTTATTGCTCCTTCTTTTACAAGTTCATCGGTATCTATTGTATATATATCTGCGTTTTGGTGGTCTGTTCCTAATAAAAAATAATCATCAATCTCATCAACATCATCTAATAATAAATTTCTTTGATGGTATATTTTACAATACTTTTTAATGGTCTTAACTGCTTCTTCATCGGGTCTATTCTTGTATGCTTGATTTTTGGGTAAAACAATTTTAGGCATTTTTCTATATATATTATATGGTTAGATAAAAATTTTTAAAACATTTTAAAAATTAAAATTAAATAAAATTAATATTTCTTATATATATTTCAAAATGTTTTAAAATTTCTTATATATATTTAAAACTTTTTAGAATTTCTTATATATATTTTAATTTCTTTTTAGAATTTGCGGGTAAAATCCATAATTATTTAATTATAATTATAAAATCTGCCCGCAAATTCTAAAATTTTCTTATATATTTATTATATATGAATAACATTTATAATGATGAATATGATTATTATGATACAAATGATAATATAATAAAGTATGTTAGTAGTGAAAATACAACATTCAATTATTATACAGAAGAAATTAAAGAAAACTTAAAAAATATTGGTAAGACATCAATTAAAATAGTTGGTGAGATTATTAAGGTTGCCCCATCAATAGTAAAGTTATATGGATATTATAAATTTATCAAAATATTTATTTACTAAAATTATAATATACATATATATATATCAATAATGAGTGCATCAATAATAGATTTCGTAAATTGTCATATAGAAAATGAAGTTGGAAATACTAAATATATTAATGATAAATGTTTAAATGTAAAAGAAATTAACTGTGATAATGGATATATTCAAAATACAATAAAAATGATTAGTTTAACACCTGACACTTATATAGGTTTAGACGCTAATAATAATATAGTATCAAAAGAAACACCTATTTCAAGTAGTAGTCCATACGCTGTTTGTGCCAGTATTTTATCAACACAAACTGTTCCCTCGGGAACTAATCAATTGGTAAGTTTCACTCGTTCAATTGTTTTTAGGTTTAATAAGATTGTTATAGACGCGTCTCTTACTACTTTTACTATTAGTGATATTGGTGTTTATTTAGTTGATTTTAACATCACGTGTGATGTTAAAAATGGTTTTGCTCGGTTAGCATTTTTACAAGCTCCGTCAAACCAGATATTATTAGACGAAATAAACGGGACTGCTAATAGTGTTCCGTCTGCTAAATTAACTTTAAAAACGGTTGTTTTTGTAACAAATAATAACACTCCTGTTTCTATTAGTTTTCGTATAATAAGTCAATTTAATGATTTAGATTTTAGAAATCCGCAATTATCTATTACTCCACTTTGATTAAAATTATTTATATTTTATGAAAGAAAATTATATATATATATATATATAATGAGTTCAAGTATCATAGATTTTGTAAATTGTCATATTGAAAAAGAGAATGGTGATAACAAATATATTAATGATAAATTTTTAGATGTAAAAGAACTAAATAGTGAAGATATGTATGTATCTAAAAGTTTAAATTTAAAAGGCGTTGTTCCTGCTAATTCTATATTAGAGACTGACGCAAATTTTAATATTGTAAGAAGCATAACATCAGTATCAACCCCTGCTTATTATTCTTATAATAATGGTATTGGACTAACATCAATAGGGGCGGGAAGTGGGCCTGCTTTTCAATTTGGAGTTGGTGGGACAACATTACAACAAACCCCTAATATAACTTATACACTTGGTCTTTTACAAATTTTTGATGATGGTATATATTTATTCAATTTTTCGGCATTAGTCAGCGTTGATACAATCGCATCATCTGGAAGTTTTACTTTAACTTTTACAAATTATGCCGTAAATGATAGAATTTTTAATATAGGTCAAACTTATGGTTTTTCAAATGTTAATGATAGACAATTAATATGTGGTTCTTTTATTACCTCTTGCCGTGGTGTTTTTCCAGAATGGCGTTTAACAACTCTAAACCAATACACAACATCAAATGTATCACTAAGAAATATGAATACTTCAATTTATAAGATTGCTAACATTCCTTAAAATTTATTTCAGTAATTTTTTTAAAATTTCTGTTAATCCTTTACCCTCTAAACCAGAACCGTATTTTTCTTTATTATAATTTGCCATCATTTCATTGGCTTCTTTTTCTGCTTTATTAATTAGATATTTATGATGTAATGCTTTTATTCCATAAACACCCGCCAGACCTGCTAAACCTAAAAGTTTATTTTTATGTTTTTTTAACCAGTCTGTTATTCCTTTACCTTCCATATTATTTTCTGTTAATCCTTCACCCTCTAATCCATAACCGTATTTTTCTTTATTATAATTTGCCATCATTTCATTGGCTTCTTTTTCTGCTTTATTAATTAGATGTTTATGATGTAATGCTTTTATTCCATAAACACCCGCCAGACCTGCTAATGTGCCTAAAATTGCTTTTTTATGTTTTTTCAACCAGTCTGTTATTCCTTTACCTTCCATCTTATTTTTTCTTCCTGCCCCTTGTTTTAAGACATCTAATTTTGCCCCTGCGTCAGTGATGAATTTAATGAATGTCTTATGTAATGAAAATTTAGGGTCTGCTAACATTTTCTCAACATCTTGTAAAATAAACTTTTCTAATTCGGGGGTTAAATTACCACTATATTTCAATAAGTTCATAACAAAATTTTGACAGTTATATTTATGTGCCGAATATTCAACTAAATTTTTACCTACTGCTTTTAATGGTTTATAAAAAAAGTCATATACATTTACTGTATTTTTAATAGGGACATCCATAAAATTAGTTTTCTCACTATCTCTATTATCAACTGCACCTATTTTAATAACTTCATCCTTTTCAACAATATGGGATTTACCATTTGACATAGTAAATTCCAACCATAAATGTAATAAATCATCATAACTGTGTTTTTTCATAGCATCCTTTAATCCTCCAAATGTTAAAGCATTCCCGACTGTTGTGATGAATGATTTAATGGGTCTTCTTCCAACTCTCATATTTGTAATTGTTAAGTCTTTATTTTGTTCTATAAATTTCCTAATATTAGGTGGATAATCTTTTCTACCTGTAAAAAATGCTTTAACATTATCTATAATGCCCTTCCCTTTTGTTTCATAATAATATGGACTTCTCGTTCCTTCTCCGTATATACTTTTTGGCATAATAAACTCACTTTTGCCCTTTCCATATATATTTTTTGGCATATTGAATTTTTCCCCTTTACCTTTACCTTTAAATACATCGGGCATTTTTGATAATATAGACATTTTATTATTTATGTAATCTTTGATTAATATATTACCGTCACGGTTTGAAAATTTTATTTCGTTATAATACTTTCTGTCAATTTTTGGAATATTTTTTATATAATTCAAAAGGACGCCGGAAAATTCACGTAATTTTTCATTAATTTCGTGAAAATATCCCCTTATAACCATTCTTGCGGTTTCTGGTTCTCCTCTAATTGCGTCTAACGCATATTTATATACGGTTTCTAAATTCATATCTGGATTTGCTATGATACACTCCGCAAAAAAGAAAGACCATAATTGACAATACCCTCCTCCCTCTTTTCTTTCTTTTTTGTTATATCTACCTTCTAATGATTGAAACCCTTTTTTAAATTCATTTGAAATTCGGGGACAGGTCATATCTGCCATTATATATTTAAATGGTGTTTCTTTTAAATTTAACTCATTATTTAGTTCTTCTGTATATGATTTTAAATATTTATCTACTTTAACTGACATTGGTGAACCTCCTAATGTTGCGTGTCCGTGTGGTTCAAATCTTAAAACCTCTCTTTTATCAACCTTTATAATAACCATATTTTGGTGTCTTGGCAAAGCAAGTGGTATAATTAATAACT
>Ga0214923_10002593_pt1 | contig 23777 bp, 29 predicted proteins | sample LL1510_MetaG_FD_177993 | JGI IMG/M metagenome (GOLD analysis project Ga0214923, IMG submission 177993) | Freshwater microbial communities from Lake Lanier, Atlanta, Georgia, United States - LL-1510 | ecosystem: Environmental > Aquatic > Freshwater > Lake | place: USA: Georgia | collected...
TACGAAGCCGAGCTTGCGCCCATAATCCAAACACCCGGACTAGTAATCAGTCTAGGTAGCTGACTGAGTTTTCCTCCTAAAAACGGAGCAAGGATAAGTAGTGTGATTGCGCCAATGAATAAGCGCACAAATCCGATTACTGGCGAAGGAGTGTTTATGGCATAAATTGCAGCAACTGTGCCTGCGGTTCCGGCCAAACCGTTTCCCAAGAGTGAAAGACCGACCGATCGACCTGCATGCTTGTTTGTTTTGGAGTCAGACATTTTGACACTTAACTGCGTCACTGCTGATCATTACCAAAGCCTAATGCAGGGGTATTGAAACCCAGTTGTAACACCGCGGTTACAAGCAAATCGCTAGCATTAAGACATGGAACTTGAATTAGCCCGTGAAGTAGCCGAAAAATTCTTTAACAAGTCCGGCAGCATCAAAGTGCTTGCCGGTGAGCGAAATCCGAACTTTTTAGTAACCACTGCAGCTGGAAAATTTGTGCTCAAAATTCATAGTGGTGAAGAAGTTTCCCAGATTCACATCCAGCAGACTGCTCTTGCCTCACTTGAGCAACTTGTTAAGTTCCAAACTCCAGTAACTATTCCTGCAGTTTCCGGGGAGCTTTTGGTGGATATCGGAGAAGGTAAGTTTGCGCGAATGCTTACTTGGATTGATGGCGAATTGTGGTCACAATCCAAAGACTTAGGGCAAAACAATAAAGCCCAGCTTGGCAGATTGATTGCTTCCGTTGATTCCCAGCTTGCCAATGTGGACTGCAAAGATTACCGAGCCACTTTGGATCAACCTTTTGGGTGGAATGCACTGCAGGCAAAAGAATTAGTTGCTGACATTGGACTAATCCAAGACCTAGAACTACGCAAACAGGTTTCCATAGTTTTTGATCGGATTACCAATCGGACGCTGGCAAAAGTGCTGGCACTACCCCACCAGTTAATCCATAACGATGCGAACGACAACAACGTAGTCGTAGCCAATGGTTCAGTAACGGGCCTAATTGATTTTGGTGACTTGATTTACGCCCCGCGGGTATGTGGATTAGCGGTTGGCTGCGCGTATCAACTTGATGCTAACGATCCAGTTGCCAGTATTTATGCAATCGTGCGTGGTTACCACGAAGTCTCAGCTCTATCCCCTGCCGAACTTGAAGTTTTGTTTGATTTGATCTGTTTGCGAGTAGCAACCAGTGTCGTTATGGCCCACAAGCAATTGGCTGCAGACCCAGGTAACGAATACTTATCAATCTCACAGGATTTCTTCCGCACGCTGTTGCCAGCCTTAACATCAGTATCTGATCGATTGTCACATTATCGATTGCGAAATGCATGTGGTTACGACGCTCATCCAGATAGTCGTCATGTTCGCCAATGGCTAGCAACAACTGATGCCAAGATTTCCGATGTCGTCATGCCACCGTTTGCAGATGCGAAAAAGATTTGGTTGGACTGGTCTGGTGAGAACAAAAATATTGCTCGCTCTTGGGAAGCTATTGAAGCTGAAATGCACGCAGCTGGCGCAGATGTTGCAATTGGTCATTACTGCGAAGATCGAAACGTTTACGAATCAGACTTCTTTGTTGATGAAGGTAAAGAATCTCGCACCGTGCACTTGGCCGTTGACTTGTTTGCTCCTGCGGGAACTCCGGTTTATGCCGCCCTTGATGGCAAAGTTTTCTTGTTCCATGACAACACTGCGCATCTAGACAATGGCCCGATGATCGTTTTAGAACATGAAACTGATCAAGGCGTTAAGTTCCATACCCTTTATGCGCATCTGTCTCGTGAATCTCTAGAAGGACTTTCCGTTGGCAAGGAAATAAAGTCCGGTCAGCAAATCGCCACAATGGGAACTGAAGAAGTTAACGTTGGTTGGCCGCCACACACTCATTTCCAGATCATTATGGATTTATGCGACATGGCTCATGATATTTGGGGCGTAGCTGCAATAAGCGAGTTACCGGTTTGGCGCAGTATGTGCCCGAATCCAAACTTGATTCTGCGGATTCCTGAAGGTACCGATGTTCACGCCCACATGAAGACCGAAACTTTGGCGCAAGAACGCGAAGTTGTTTTATCCCGCGCACTGAGCCTGAATTTCCAAAAGCACCTTGAAATTGTCAGCGGTAAGGGTGCTTATCTCTATGACCGCGCTGGCGGCAAGTATCTGGACTTAGTTAACAACGTCGCTCACCTTGGCCACAGCCATCCCCGCGTGGTTGCTGCTGCGCACAAGCAAATGCTTACGCTCAACACAAATACTCGCTATTACAACCAAAACGCTATTGAATACGCCCGGGCTCTTGCCGGAACTCTGCCAGATCCATTGAGTGTTGTGTTCTTTGTTAACAGCGGTAGCGAAGCAAATGACTTAGCGCTGCGATTAGCCAGAACACATACCAAAGCCAACGGCATGATGGTTTTGGAGCACGCATATCACGGACACATCACCAGCATTATCGACATCAGCCCATACAAGTTCAATGGTCCTGGCGGCGAAGGCTGTCCGGAGCATGTTCGAGTCGCGCCAATTCCAGATGCATATAAAGGTATCCATCGCGGCGAAGGCTGTGGCGACAAATACGCTGCTGACTTTGCCAGCACTATGAAAACTTTAGATCAACCGCTTTGTGCCTTTATCTCGGAATCAATCGTCAGCTCAGGCGGGCAAGTGCCTCTTGCACCAGGTTTCCTGAAGCAAGCTTTTGCCACAACTCGAGCTGCTGGTGGGCTTTGCATTTCCGATGAAGTGCAAATTGGCATGGGTCGCATGGGTAGCACTTTCTGGGGCTTTGAATTGCACGATGTAGTTCCTGACATCGTGACAATTGGTAAGCCACTTGGCAGTGGACATCCCTTAGCTGCAGTAGTTACTACTCCAGAAATTGCTAACTCCTTTATCACTGGCATGGAGTATTTCAATACCTTCGGTGGTAATCCAGTGTCTGCTGCGATTGGTCAGACTGTGCTCGATGTAATTGTTGATGAAGCATTGCAGCGTAATGCGCTAAACGTAGGTAACTACCTGATGGATGGCGTGCGCGAACTTAGTAAATCGATCGAATGTATCGGCGATGTTCGTGGAAGTGGTTTGTTTATCGGTGTGGAATTTGTAACAGATCGCGCTTCGCAATCTCCTGGCACCCAAATAACTAAAGACTTGATTGAGTTCGCTCGGGAAAACGGAGTGTTCTTATCAAGTGATGGACCAGGCGATAACGTACTGAAGATTAAGCCACCAATGATTATTGGTAAGTCAGAAGTTGATCAGTTCCTAGATGTTTTGAAACGTGGCTTAAAACGCTGACAGAACTACTTCTTGGAAGTGAAGCTAAATGCAGCAAGTGCCAAAACAACTGCGCCGGCTCCGGCTCCGTAATACATAACTTCGCTAGGTGATTTTGCATCAACTAGAACACCAACGAAGATTACTGCGATAATTGCAACTACGACACCAATTAGCTTTGCCTTCAAGTCATCGAGCGTGTTGATCTCTAGCCAGTCTGGAACTTCTAGGTTGGTATCAATAAATAGCTCATAAAGGCCATAGCCGATGACTAATAGAACGGTTCCCAAAAGAATGGCATCCACCGAAGTCAGAATTGCAACCACGGTATCTTTCAGTGGCTCTTTCTTGACAACCACGTGTATCGCAGAGCGAACAATCTCAATAGAACCCAAGATCATCAGCACAATTGCGCCAATGATCGATGCTGCCGAAGGAATAATTACGGCATAACGGGAAATCTCAAAGAGTCTGCGCATTCCACAAGTCTACAATCGGACAAAACCAAGTGCCTTGCTTGCCAAAAGTCTGCAACTAAAGGCTTTTTGCCCATGCACCTGAGTGTGGGTCGTGGTACGTTTAGAGGCAACAAGCCATTGTTTTCGGGAGGAATCACATGTCTGAAGAGACAACTCAAGCCGCAGAAGCTATTCGCTCAATTTGGCAAGGAAATCCTGAAACCATGGCTGAACTAGATGACGAGTGCAACCCAAATAAGGTCTGTCGCAACATGAAAGATGTCACTTACGAAGGTTTTGGCGATGAAGGCACTGATGTAGCAACCTCATGGAAAGCTAAATTGGCTCGTGAAGGTAAATTGGCTACTGGCGGAACCATTGCCGATTTGGTATTTGGCAACAAAAACTAAGTACCTGGAGATCTCGGATAAATCATGAGTAACACTCGCCCATTTGCCGATTTAACCGTTGAAAAGCTGACCGATGACTTGCGCGAGCTTGGTTATATTGCTGATCGCGGGCTTGCTACCTCAATTCTGATTTCCCTAAAACTTGGTAAGCCACTTCTGCTTGAAGGCGAAGTTGGAGTTGGCAAAACTGAACTAGCCAAGACATTGGCGATTATGTTCCAGCGCGAACTTATCCGTTTGCAATGCTACGAAGGCATTGACACCAACCACGCACTTTACGAATGGGACTATGCCCGCCAGATGCTTCACATCCGGTCACTAACCAGCGCCGAACTTAGCAATAATGCTGATGAGCAACTGTTCAGTCCAAAGTTCTTACTTGAGCGCCCACTACTAAAGGCAGTTCGCGCTGGCGATGCTTGCGTATTACTAATTGATGAAGTTGACCGCGCTGATGACGAGTTCGAAGCCTTCTTACTTGAATTGCTCTCGGACTTCCAGGTCACAATCCCAGAAGTAGGCACCATAGCTGCGATCTCTCGTCCGATCGTGATACTGACTTCTAACCGAACCCGTGAACTGCATGACGCCCTTAAGCGCCGCTGCCTTTACACCTGGATTGGTTTCCCAGACGCAGAGCGCGAAATTGAAATTGTTCGGGCCCGCGTACCTGGAATTAGCGAACGCCTTGCTACTCAGGTGGTTGGCGCAGTGAATCAACTTCGTCAGATGGAACTTGAAAAAGTGCCAGGTGTGGCTGAAACCATTGACTGGGTTGAATCCTTGGACGCCGTTGGTGCCAGCGACTTGAATGAAAAGAGTGCTGCTGACACTCTTGGTGCTGTAATCAAGGATCGGGATGATCTGGACTACACCATGAAGAACCTAAATGACATCGTCCCAAGCTCCTGAGTTAACTGGCTTTGACGAACTCTTTATAGAGTTTGCCCAAGACCTTCGCTTTCATGGCCTGGTCATTGGATCAGATGATGTAATCACCTATCTATCGGCGATTTCAGTTCTGGATGCCAGTGACATCATGGATGTTTACTGGAGTGGGCGAATTGCTTTAGTCCGAAAAAAAGATAACATCCCGCTTTATAACAAAAGATTCCAAGCTTTCTTCTTAGACATTGGTGAAACCGAACCTGATGCCCGCAAGGTCAAACTAAAGTCTTCCGCTAATGCTGGCGCGACACTTGAAGTGCCAAACGTAGAGCAAGGTCTGCCTGGCGAAGTAATTGAAGATGAAACCCGCTTGGGTTACATGGCTTCAGCTGCTGACATTTCTCGCCACAAGGCTTTTGCAGATTGTTCAGACGAAGAAATCAACCGTTTCCGCAAATTGATTTCAATGCTTAAGGTTTCTCCCCCAAAGCGTCGTACCTACCGAACCCAAACCACGCCAAAGGGCAAGGTCCTAGACATGCGCCGGATGGCTCGCGAAACTATGCGTTCGCTTGGCGAACCTAAAGATTTGATGTACATCAAGCGCAAAGAAAAACTTCGCTCTATTGTTTTTATCCTTGACGTGTCTGGATCCATGGCAGATTACTCCCGCAACATGTTGCAGCTTGCTTACTCAGCCAGACGTGCAAATACCAAAGTTGAAGTCTTTTGCTTTGGTACTCGCCTAACCAGAATCACCAAGTCAATCGATAAGCGCACTCCAGATGAGGCCATGCGCCTGGCTGGCGAGTCAGTACTGGACTGGGACGGTGGCACCCGGATTGGTGATGCAATTGCAGCTTTTGTTAAGGAATCTCGTCGCTCTCGGCTTGGCCGTGGCGCAATTGTTGTGATCTGTTCGGATGGTCTAGACCAAGGTGAGCCCCAGGCATTAGATAAGGCCATGCAGACTCTGTCTCGACTTGCGCACAAGGTCATTTGGGTGAACCCTCATAAGGGTGACAACGAGGATTACAAGCCAAACACCATTGGCATGATGATCGCAGATCCATACATCGACCGGATCTTCTCGGGACATAACTACAAAAGTATTGAAGAATTTGCTAGAGAACTATCAAGGATGGGATAACGGGTATGAAGTTCAGTGTTTCATTAGTGGCTCACGGTGATCGCGAGATGACTCTGGAAGAAATCGTAGAACTTGCTGACGCAGTTGCTCCGTTAAGTGGCATTGCTTCTGGCATGGGAACTACTTCCTATGGCGCACAGATTATGGTCGAATCTGATAACTCAGCAGATGCTGTACTTGAAGGTCGCAAACTTTTCGAAGCCGCAGTAGCCAAGACTTCACTACCTAAATGGGAAGTCACCGATGCTGACACCATGAGCGAAGATGAAGACTTTGCAGATTTGGATCTAATCCCCGAATGATTCGATTAGGCAGCTTGGCTGGATACCCGTTTGAAGGACCACGAGTTCTTTCAGGCTGGACAGCGCCTGCTGTTCCTGCGGTTTACGTGATTTTGTCTCGTAATGATATTGAAGGTAAGCCACAGGATTACTCAGTAATCTTTGTTGGACATTCTGATGATCTGTCCACGGTTGGATTCCCATTCAAACACCGCCGATCCCCTAACTGGATTGAGCGTGCAGGATCCAAATACAACCTGCACGTTGCCTACTTTGATATTCCAGGTGGACTTGCCTCGCATCGCCAGCAGATTTGTGAAGAGCTAATGGCGATTTATGACCCAAGCTGCAATGAAGAAAAGTTTGAGAAGACTTGGAAAGACGAGTGGATCGGCGAGTATTCAACTCCAGTGACTGAACCGCTAACAACTGATCGAGATCCAAATACGACACATTGACTTTGACAACAAAAAGAGCCGCAGTTTCCTGCGGCTCTTTTTGTTTAGGTTTCTTTATTTAGATGTCTACGCCTACGCCATGCATCTGACGGGAGCGACGAACACCCATAGCAGGCTTATTGACTGAGTCAACGTGAGCCTCTGGAACATAGGTAGCGCCTGTAACGATGCCTTCAGCCATTCCGTAAAGAAGTGGCAAAGCACCGGCAACGATTCCACCAGTCTGGTTGATCTGAGTTAGTCCGCTGTGAATTACTTCAGCGTCCTTCTTGATCTCCCAAACTAGGTCGGCTGCTTCTTCAAGTGTGCCAGCAACTTTTGTAAGTTGACGACCCACGATGAATAGGTAAACCGCAAGACCTGCAATTAAAGCAGTTACATCAATAACTGACCAAAGGGCTAGTGTGCTCATGAACGTACCTTTTCTAGTACCCGGCCTAGGAACAAGTGATGTTCTAGACCTTCATTTAATACGGCATCTACACCAGCGGCAGTTTCGCCGATTAGTGCAGTGTGTGCTGTGTTGGCCTTGGCAGCTGCCAAAGTTGCCTTGATGGCTGCAACTCGCTTATCGATAGTGCGAACTAGCAATACCAAGATTGTTAGTAGTAGTGCTACTGCAACCACTACAACAATGCCAAGGATGTTTGCCACAGTCCACAATGTCTCTACTGTGCTATCCATTTTCAGCCTCCTAGCTTTGTGCGGCCACGATTCAGACCAGCAACGATGTTTGTCGCTGACTCAATTGTGATGCGGAGTTTTCTTAGGCCTGCGGTGTTTTTCTCTGCAGCCTGCAGACCGGTGTTAATGCGCTTTGCTTGTCCACCGATGCGGCCAGCCAAAAGCAAAATCGGTACAACGAGTGCGACAACGACTAGTACTACGACTAGACCGATGACATAACCAAGTAGCCAACCTGTGTGACCACCGAAGAAATCTGTCATGACTACCCCTAAATCGATTCTGCGAAGTTACGCACTGGAGCCAAGTTCGCATTGACTGAGTCAACGGTGCTTGTAACGGTTGATGTCTGTGCCACGATGACTGCCACGCCACCATCTAGTGCGTCAAGAGTCTTGACTACTGAACGAAGGTGAAGAATTACTCGGATTAATCCAAGTGCAGCTGCAGCGATAATCACTGTGAAAATGATTAGCGATACTACAAATACGGTTTCCATTTAGATTCCCCTATCCCAGTAACTTCGCGACGGATCCGGCGTAACGAACTGCTCCGTTTGCTACTTCTTTAATGGTCTCGTCAGTTGTTTCCAACAAACTAGGAGTAGTTCCAAGTTCACCAATTAGTGCAACGCCACCAGCCAGTGCATCATCTGCAGCTCCACGGATACGTTCTAATGCACTTAGTACTACGTTAAGCAACCAAACCAAAACTGGAATGATTACAACAACTAGGACGATGTTGAAAATTACCCAAATACTCATCTCTGTACCCCTTTACCGACGTGCCACTGGCTTGTAAGGAAGGAAGAAGCGGGCTAGAACGCGACCGGTAGCACGCTTGAATGCGTTGATACCAATCGAAAGACCGCTGGCTGCCTTAGCGCCACCAACTGAGTTTGGATCCAAGCCCTTAGAGATTGCATCCATGCGAGCTTCCATGTTTACAGTTGCGGTGTTAACCAGAACTGCAGTTACGTCAGCAACTAGGCCACGACCATAGTTAGCAGCCGCACCAGAGATGGTTAGGTCCATCGAAAGATCAACCTTAGTTCCGCCTGGAATCTGATTCAAGGATGCGGTTAGAAGAACCGAAGCAGCGCCGCGACCCTTCTTATCCGCACCTGAAGCGTCAAGAACCAAGATGCGCTTTGCGTTATCGCGGCTCTTAACTTCAGCAACACCATCGAATTCCAACTTAACTGGACCAGCAGAAACTACTACTCCACCTTCGTACTTGTCCTTGGTTACTTCCTTGGACAAGTTTGCACCTGGAATCGATGCCGCTACCTGTGGAATGTCATCAAAGAACTTCCACACTGCGTCAATTGGTTGCTTCACCTCAAATGATTGTGAGATCAGCATGATGCCTCCTTTAGGCCCGAGTTTGCATTAACTGTTTTCACGATTAGTCGCCCATCTTTACAGGTGGCATACCGCTGATGTCTTTACCGGTTGTTAGTGCTTCGTAGACGCGGTTTGGCATCATTGGCATGTCGATGTTACGAACGCCTAGGTGACCAAGTGCATCTACAACTGCGTTAACAAACGCTGCAGGTCCCGCTACTGTGGCACATTCGCCAACGCCCTTGGCACCAATTGGGTGGTGCGGGCAAGGTGTAACGACTTCGTGCAATTCAAAGCCTGGAGTTTCCCAAGCAGTCGGCAACAAGTAGTCCATGTAGTTGGAACCGATGCAGTTACCTTCTTCATCGTAAGTCTGGTACTGCATGCTTGCCATTGCGTAAGCCTCAGTTAGGCCACCCATGATTTGTCCTTCGACAACCATTGGGTTGATACGAACGCCACAGTCATCGACTGCTACAACCTTTAGAACATCCCAAACGCCAGTTTCTGCATCTACTTCAACCTTTACGAAGTAGGCAGCGAACGGCCAAGTTAGGTTCGGTGGATCGTAGTAAGCGTTGTTCTCCAGACCTGGTTCCATACCATCTGGCATGTTGCTGTAGGCAGCAAGTGCACAGTCCTGAATTGTTACGCCACGTTCTTTATTTGAGCGAACGTAGAAGCGACCCAACTCCCACTCGATGTCTTCTTCCGAGACCTCTAGTAAGTGTGCTGCAATCTTGCGTGCCTTGGCACGAATCTTGCGAGCAACCATGGCGACTGCAGCGCCGGCAACCGGGGTACTACGCGATGCGTAAGTTCCCATACCAAATGGTGCAGTGTCAGTATCGCCTTCTTCGACGGTTACGTCATCAGCTGGAATACCTAGTTCGTGAGCAACAATCTGTGCCCAGGTTGTTTGGTGTCCCTGACCTTGGTTCATCGCGCCAGTACGCAAGATTGCCTTACCGGTCATGTGAACGCGAAGTTCAGCGGAGTCAAACATCTTGATACCCAAGATGTCGTATTCACGACTGTTGCCTGCGCCCAAAGGCTCAGTCATTGTCGAAATACCAATACCTAGCAACTTGCCACGGGAACGAGCTTCAGCTTGTTCAGCCTTGTAAGTGTCGTAGCCAATTGCCTTCATACCTATATCAAGGCACTTACCGTACTGACCCGAGTCGGTTAGGAAACCGAAGGCAGTGCGGTAAGGGAACATGTCGTCCTTAACCAAGTTGATGCGACGGAACTCTGCTTGGTCCATTCCAAGATCGTTAGCTGCAGCGTGAACCATGCGCTCTTGGAAGAACATTGCTTCGGTTACTCGGAATGAGCAACGGTAAGCAACGCCACCGGGTGCTTTGTTGGTGTAGTAACCAACCGATTCAAGGTGAGCAGCCGGCAAGTCGTATGCAGCAAATGCTGAGTGCATCAGACCAATCTTGAACTTTGAAGGCTGAGCATCTGCGTAGAATGCGCCGTGATCTGAGATCGTCTTCATGCGCATGCCCAGCATCTTGCCGTCCTTGCGAAGCGCCATTTCACCTTGAAGATAAACGTCGCGACCAAAGCCAGTTGAGATCAAGTTTCCGGTCTTATCTTCAATCCACTTGACCGGACGTTCGGTCAAAATCGAAGCCAAAATCGAAACTACGTAACCTGGGTAAATTGGCACCTTGTTACCAAAGCCGCCACCCAAGTCAGGCGAGACGATGCGAATCATGTGTTCTGGAAGTTCCGCAACCATGGCCACGGCAGCACGCACAATGTGCGGAGCCTGTGAAGTCATGTAAACGGTTAGCTTGCCAGTTGCACGATTGAAATCTGCAATCGAACCACAAGTTTCCATTGGAGATGGATGTGAACGTGGGTAGTGCAATTCCATCTTGGAAATAACATCTGCTTCAGCGAATGCCTTATCAGTTGCTGCCTTGTCGCCGATTTCCCAATCGAAAACTTTGTTTCCTGGCTGGTTTTCCTTGTCATCGCGAATTACTTCGGATCCAGCTTCCATAGCCTGGAATGGATTAACGATTACTGGAAGTTGCTCATACTCAACAACGATTGCCTGGCAAGCATCTTTTGCGATGTATGGATCGTCAGCAATAACTGCTGCTACTTCTTGACCCTGGAAGCGGACCTTGTCCGTAGCAAGTACTGCCTGAGTGTCGTAGGACAGTGTTGGCATCCAAGCAAGGTTACGAGCTGCCATCATTTCGCCAGTTAGAACTAGGCGAACACCTGGAATTTCGTATGCCTTGCTGACGTCGATTGACTTGATGCGAGCGTGAGCTACTGGACTGCGAAGCAATTCCATGTGAAGCATGCCTGGCAACACGATGTCATCGACATAGTTACCCTTACCGCGGATGAAGCGATTGTCTTCGACACGACGACGGCTTGCGCCAAGTCCGCCAATTTTAATTTCATCTAATGCCATGACTAAATCCCCTACCTATTTTGCTTCCGCGCGCATTTTTTCTGCGGCCCATAGAACTGACTTAACGATGTTTTGGTAGCCCGTGCAGCGGCAAAGGTTGCCGGAAAGTGCCCAGCGAACTTCATCCTCTGTTGGATTGTCGTTCTTATCTAGAAGTGCCTTAGCTGCAAGCATCATTCCTGGAGTACAGAAACCACAGTGCAAACCGTGCTCTTCTTTGAAGCCTTCTTGAATTGGGTGAAGTTCGCTTGCTGATGCAAGGCCTTCAACGGTTTCAAGGCTGTGACCATCAGCTTGCACGGCAAGCATGGTGCAGGACTTGATTGGACGACCATCAAACAAGATGGTGCAGGCACCACAGTTTGAAGTGTCGCAACCAGTATGGGTACCAGTTAGCTTTAGGCCTTGGCGCAACAAGTGCGCAAGTAACAAACGTGGTTCAACATCAACTGTGCGATCGTCGCCGTTAACTTTGATTGTTACGCGTCGAGTTGGAACACCTTCTCCGGGTGCTGCCTGTACTTCGTCATAAAGACTTGTCATTGTTATGCCGCTTTCTGTGATGAGTTTAGAAGTCCTAGAAGGATTCGCTCTACGAATGTCTTTACGATCTGACGCTTGTAGTCTGCTGATCCACGGTGATCTGTGCGAGGTTCTGCTGCCGCGGCCACTGCTGCTGCAACGGATGCAATGTTCTCCGCAGTTAGTTTCTTGCCGATTAGAGCGGAAGCCTCTGCGTTCGCGTTGATTGTGCGACCGCCAACACCAGCAAGTGCGATACCAGCATCAGCCACAGTGTCGCCAACCATGTCTAGCGAAACCGCAACTGATGCAGTTGCGAAGTCACCAACACGACGCTCTAGTTTCAGGTAGTTTCCAACACGCACACCCTTTGGTGCCGGGATAACTGCTTCAACTGCAATTTCGTTGAATGCAAGTGTGTTTTGGAATGGACCAATAACAAAGTCGGCGATTGGAATGTCGCGCTTACCCTTTGGACCCTGGGCAACAATGTGGCCACCCAATGCAGTCATTGTGGCGGCCCAGTCTCCTTGTGGATCTGCGTGACAAACAGAGCCAACGAAAGTTCCACGGGTGCGCACAATTGGATCAGCAACGAGTGGAGCTGCTGCTGCAATTGTTGGGACAGCCTTTGCAACTGCGTCATCTGCTTCAAGATCTTCGTGTCGACACAATGCGCCAATCCGAATCGATCCATCTTTTTCAACGCGGTGGTAACGCAAGCCTTCGATGCCGTTGATATCAACGATCATTTCTGGGGCTGCGAAGCGCAAGCGCATCATCGGCACCAAACTTTGGCCACCTGCTAATACCTTTGCTTCACCAGCATGCGCGTCAAGAAGAGCTACAGCTTCTTCAACTGTCTTTGGTGATTCATATCCAAAGCGGGAGGGATACATTTGTTTCCTTTCGGTGACTTGAGTTAAGTCAGAGAGTTTTAAAGTTTAAGAATTTACTTGTTGTCGCGAACGGCTACAGGCATGTCGCTTGCATCAGGATCAGGGCGCACATCTTGGTGTGGTGGCCATGGACCTTGCACTGGCTGGCTGGCAACTTTTAAGAACTCAGTGATCTGTGGCCAGGCCCAGATTGTTGGGCTCTTGCCGGTCTTTGGCGCATTTTCGATCAATGCATAAAAACGCGGATTGCCGCGTTCCTGACCTGTGGATTCAATTGCCATTTCTGGGCTCCCCTATTCATTCCAATGAAGGTTTGGGCTTGAACTTAACACCCTCAATGGTGACTCGCAATAGGAAAAGGGAAATAGTTATGTGTCGATATCTTCGGAAAATCTCACCATTTGGGAGGCGCAGGGATATCGCTAGTTTTTCTTTAATTCAGCAATGGCCTGGGCTAGAACTGAGATCGCAATCTCGACTGGTGAAGAGGCAGATATATCAACGCCTGCTGGCCCAAACACCCGCGAAAGGTCAGTTACATCTTGATAAGCCAGCCAGTCGGCTCGATCCTGCTGCATCTTCATGGATCCCAGGGCTCCAATATATCCCGCTGCTCCTTCTAGGGCTGCCCCTAAGTTGCGGCTAGACATTTCAACTTCGTGACCCATGATGATTGCTGCATCAAGTGGTGAAAGTGAGGCAAGCAGGCCAATTGCCAAGTCGTTACGCATTACTACTGACACATTCCAACCCAGAGTTGAACCCAAGTCTGCAATTGCGTCAGCTATTGGGCCTTGGCCAGCAACAACTAGTCGAGTTACCGGGAATAGTACGGAAATGACTCGATCTGGATGGATTTCATAAGCGGTAGCGCCTTTTGCGAATAATTCCGCAGTTTGGGCATCGGCCGTGCCAATTGAAGACTCATCAAAAACATCAACTCGAGTTACTTCGTCCTGATCTAAATGGGCAACGATTGCGATAGGTACTCGGTCGATCATGGCTGGCCAAGTATCAGGGTCGAAATGATCTGCTGGGACAACTAAGAATTGTGCGTTTGTTCCAGTTGGGATTCCCGAGATAGTGGCTTCGAACTCATTTACCTGAATGTTAAGCAACCGTCCGGTTGGAAGTTTGCGGTTCGAGTGATCTGACATCGCACCGTCGAAAGCCCCATCGAAGATTTTTCCGATGCGGCCGCCGCCAGGAGTGAGTGCCAAAGCGTGCACACCATTGTTGGGCGAAACTAGCCACGCGATTTCAGCGCGGGTCTTAGAACGAACGCAAGCATTAACACTTAGGGCGATGTCATACATGGTGAAAGTATAGGTGTCCTATGGACGATGCGGCATGATCGCATCAACTGGGATGTGACCAAAGCGTCCCTTTTGGTAATCCTCCATTGCCTGCATCACTTCTTCTTTAGTGCTCATCACAAACGGTCCATACTGGAAAACCTGTTCGCGAAGTGCAATTCCACCGATTAGGAAAATGTCGAGACCATCGTGGCGAGATTCTTGAACTTGATTCGCCTGGATAGAGATGTAATCACCGTTAACCAAAACTGCCATCTGGCCAGTTTGGATTGGATGGTTTGCTGGTCCAACAGTTCCGGCGCCATTCAATACGTATGCAAGTGCATTAAAGTCACTGCGCCACGGAATATCAGCTCGTGCCCCAGGCGCAATTGTTACGTGAGTAATTGTGATTGGTGTGTGAGATATGCCAGGACCGGAATGATCTTCGATCTGGCCAGCGAGAACTCGGATCAATGCGCCACCATCTTGCGTGGTAACCATTGCAGAGTCTTGACCTTGCAAGTCTTGATATGCCGGTTGAATCCGCTTCTTCTCCTTTGGCAAGTTAATCCAAAGCTGCACACCGTGGAATGTGCCACCGGACATAACTAAATCTTCTGGTGGAGTTTCAATGTGCAGAATGCCATCGCCAGCAGTCATGTACTGAGTGCCACCTTCTTTAATGGTGCCGCCGCCGCCATGGGAATCTTGATGCAGGAAGCGACCGTCCATTAAGTATGTGAAAGTTTCAAAGCCGCGATGTGGATGCCAAGGGGTTCCCTTTGGTTCACCTGGCAAATATTCAACTTCACCCATCTGATCCATGTGAATAAATGGATCTAGATCAGCGTTAGGAATGCCTGCAAAAGCGCGCCGAACTGGGAAGCCTTCGCCTTCGTATGCCTGCGGAGCATTAGTAATCATCTTTACTGAACGAGGTTGCGCGCCAGGGGCAACAAATACTCTGGGCAAAGTTAAAGTGTCTGCAGTTACTGCTGGCATTACGGCCTCCTACGGCTTAGTTGAATGTTCAACTACATCTAGTCTAAGTGTGAGTTTGAGTAAACGCAACCGTTTAGACCAGAAACCTCATAACCTAAAGGGCAGAGCCAGCTATAGGAGTCCGACGTGGAGCCAATTGTTCGCAAGTTATCCGAAGGTGAATGGGCAGGTTGGCCAGAGGATCAGGTTGCTGCTCGCGGCAAGGTGTCTTGGAAAGCTCTGCAAGGTGTCAATGATGACGAAGATACCGACATGGTTTTGGGTGTGGCTCGGGTTTTCAAAGATGAATCACTTGAGGCACATCGCCACCTGCAGCCAGAGACTTACTACGTGCTAAGTGGCAAAGGCAAAGTAACCATTGAACACGTGGAATACGACGTCGAAGCTGACACCATGGTTTTCATCCCAGGAGACGCACTACATCAGATCAACAACTATGACGACGAGCCGCTACGAATTCTTTACTTATTTGCTACGCCACATTTCAGTGACGTAATTTACAAATTTTAAATCAAGTTAAGCGGCGTAATCTGGCTGACTGCGATCAAGCATTCGCTTTAACGCTGCAAAGTGCAGATCAATTCTGCTGTACCCATCAAGATGTGTTGAATCTTTGAATTGCTCAACTGTCATGTCAACGATGTCTTTTGGTACTTCGCGAATCATCTGACCAGTTGATTGCGCCAAAACCTGAACTTCCGCAGTGCGCTCAAAGAAATACAAGTGATGGAAAGCTTCAGCAACCGTTGAACCAGTTGTGACAATGCCATGGTTGCGAAGTAACAGGATTGACTTTTCCCCTAGCGCTCGTGTCATGCGCTCGCCTTCGGAACGATCAAGGGCTAGTCCGTTGTAATCACAGTCATAGAACACATCATCGCGGTAGCCAAGCGCATTCTGGCTAGCCATAACAAGGTCTGGTTCATCCAACATTGCTAGCGCAGTTGCATATGGCATGTGCGTGTGTAGAACAGCGCGAAGTTTGCGAGCACTACCGTGCATTGGCGCGTGAATAAAGAATGCAGTCTCTTCAACCAGACCGCTACCTTCATAAACTGTGCCATCTAAGTCCACAATCATGAAGTCGCTGGCCTGAATTTCTGACCAGTGCAAGCCAAACGGCGCTAAGAAAAATCGGTCTTCGTAACCAGGAACTAACAGCGTGAAGTGGTTATCGATTCCTTCATGAAAGCCATAAAAGACTGCCAAGCGATGGGCCGCCGCTAAATCAATGCGCGCCTGGCGAATTGGATCTGGATCAACGCGCAGCATTTCATCTGGTGAAGTTAGTGACATGATTTAACCCTTCTTGTCCGTAACGTTTAGCGCCATAAGTGACATGATTTCGTAAGCCAAAGTTGCAGCAGCCAGAGATGTGATTTCGGCATGGTCATAAGCCGGAGCCACTTCAACAATATCCGCGCCAATCATTTGTTCTCTTGGCATTCCACGAACAAGGTTTAGCAATTCGCGCGATGTGAACCCGCCCATTTCAGGGGTTCCAGTTCCTGGGGCAAACGCTGGATCAAGTACGTCAATGTCTATAGATAGGTACATCGGGCTATCCCCTACGCGCTTGCGGGCAAGGCCGATAACTTCTTCCACGCCCATGCGATCAAAATCAGCGGCGCGCACGGTCGAGAATCCAAAGTTCTTGTCATTGATCAAGTCTTGCTGATCATAAAGTGGCCCGCGAATACCAACGTGAAGTGACTTGTCTTCGATTAGCAAGCCTTCTTCGAATGCCCGGCGCATGAAAGTTCCATGCGTGCGGTCAGCACCGAAGTAGCTATCCCAAGTGTCAAGGTGGGAATCGAAGTGAATCATGGCAATTGGCCCATGCACCTTAACTAACGCGCGAAGCAAACCAAGTGTGACAGTGTGATCGCCACCAAGAGTTACCAGCTTGCGACTATCACTTACTAATTCACTTGCGCCATCATCGATTTGCTTAAGTGCACTATCGATGTCGAATGGGTTACAAGGGATGTCACCTGCATCGACTGCTTGAATCGTGCGGAACGGTGCAACTTGTAAATCTGGATGATACGCCGGACGTAAATGACGAGATGCCTGACGAATTGCCATTGGACCAAAGCGAGCGCCGGGACGGTATGAAACGCCACCATCAAATGGTGCGCCCAGGATTGCTACGTCGTAATCAGAAACCTGATCGATACGAGGTAACCGAGAGAATGTAGATTCTCCAGCAAATCTCGGAACCTTAGTTCCTTCAACGGGACCGACAATATCTTCTGGATTCATAACGGGTTCCTACTTATTCTGCGTCTTATTCTGCGTCTTATTCTGCGTCTTATTCTGCGTTACTTGTTGAAGCGACGGATTACAAACATTTTGCGGATTGGCTCGTGCACTACCCAAGTTCCGCGCCAGCCTTCTGGGGTAACGATTGTGGAATCAACTTTTAGCTCAACAACAGTGCCGTCTTCGCCGGTAATAGTTGCTGAACCCGAAAGAATCTGTGCAATTTCGTCGTAACCATCGCGATGCACTATGAATGTGCCTGGTGAACATTCCCAAATACCAGTTTCAATTGCAGAATCTGGTGAGGTCCATGCCATCAAAATTGATTCCATCTGTCCATCAATACTGTTGGGTTTTAGTGCTGCGGGTGGAACTGCGATTTTGCTTCCACCAAGAACTGTGATTGTTGGCTCTACGCGCTCGGACATTTGAAAACCTTTCAAGTTGAATTAAACCAAGTGTAGAACGAAGTGAAACGAGATTTCACTGGCGTACGGCAAAGACTTTCCTAATCTTTGGTGCAGAATTGAAGACATGTCCGAAAAAACTTCCAGGCCAATGTCGGGACGGCAAGTAATTGCCTCCAGCTCATCCCTTTTGGCTGCGGTTTGGATCGTGGCTTTAGCTTCGATTCCAAGTGCCCAGAGTTATCGGGACCAACTCGCTGCTGGAACGGCGGCCAACCAAATTGTTACTGCCTATGACGCAATGACAGTAATAATTCCTATAACCATGATCAGCTCCTGGGTGATTACAAGTCGTTGGTTAAAGCAACTTCACCTCAAGGCAACTGCGATTAATCCAAGCGCAATGAGCCTAAAACTCCCCTGGGTATTTTGGAGTTGGATTGTTCCGGTTGTTTCACTTTGGTTTCCAAAAAGAGTAATTGAAGACTTATTGAAGGCTGAAGGAAGCGACGATGCAAAGTCTCTAATCGGAAAAGATTCCTTAACTTGGTGGCTAACTTGGGTTGGCTTTGCCTTGGTAAACAACATTGGAATTGTTTCAGCTTTTAACGCGCCCGCCGATTACGTACCAATTCGACCCGAGCTTGAGCTGGCTGGTGCGTGTTTACTAACAGGTGCGTATCTGGGTTGGCTTCGCATTGTTAAAGCGCTAGGTGACTGAGTTTGACGCAAACAAAAGAACTTATTCAAACCAAACGTTTAGATCTGCACTTAATTCCTCCGCTTGAGTTATTCATGTTGCATGAAGATCCTGATAATCCTGCACTGCTTTCTGATCGCGACTTCACAAACCCGCACAAAGAACTGACTCACGAACATTCCGGTCCCCTGCGTTGGCGAGTGCCGCAAGTAAAAGCCGATCCCAGCTCAAACGTGTGGTTCATTCGCTGGATTGTTCTGCGTGAGACAAAAGAAGTAGTTGGATCAATTAGCTTCCATGCCCCACCAGATGAAGTGGGCATGATCGAAATTGGGTTTGGAATATGTGAGCCGTGCCGGAATCAAGGATTCGGAAAAGAAGCTTTACTTGGCATGTGGACTTGGGTGATTAATCAACCAGGCGTCGAGACGTTGAGGTACACAGTTAGTGCCAGTAATGCGCCATCAATGGCGATTATCAACTCCCTTGGCTTTACTCACGTTGGTCAGCAAATGGATGAAGAAGATGGACCAGAAGAAATCTTCGAAATGTCAGTTACCGACTTTCGATCAAACCTGGAAAACGGTTTCTCCCCCAACAACAGTGCGTAACACCGGCAGATCAATCACGTCATTTGGATTCACCTTTGATGGATCTTCTTGCCACATAACTAAATCGGCTTTCATTCCAGGTGCGAGCATGCCGCGTTCGTTATCCGATCCAACTGCAATTGCAGCATTGCGGGTATAGCCCGTTAAAGTTTCGGCTCCAGTTAACGCTCGAGTTTTTCCGACGGGACCGTCATAGGAAACATCGTGCGCTCTGCGCATTTGTGCGGCAAAAATTCCCATGCGTGGATCAAACGGTGCTACTGGCCAATCCGAGCCAAGGACCACAAGCGCACCTGTGCTCATAATGTCACCAGATCGCCAGCCATGTCCGCATTGAGTGGTATCCAGGCGCTGGGACCAAGGGTCGCTTAAGTCATACTCCAGCCAGCGCATATGTACTGGCTGCATTGATGCCGTTACCTTAAGCGGCTTAAATCGAGCAATGGTGTGATCTGGTGAAGTTTCAATGTGTTCAATGCGATGACGGCCATTTGAGCCACCAGGCAAGCCTTCGTAAACATCAAGCACTTCGCGTACTGCTCGATCACCAATTGCATGAGTTGCAATTCGGAAACCTGCATCGTGAAATTGTCGAGCACGTTGGTGATAAAGCGATAGCTCTGGCCACATTGGCTCATTGCCAGCCCCTTGCGAGTCAGGATGTTCGAGCCAGGCAGTTCCAGTATCAATTACGCCGTCAAGCATGAACTTCACGCCATCAGCCTGCCAGCGCAAACCCTTTAGATTATGAGTCTGCATCATGGCTTCGACTTCTTCGATTGGCGTGTACGGGTAAACAAAGTGATGAAGCAAAATCCGAAGCTTGAGGTTTGCTTGTTCTTCGAGCTCACGCATGATGTCAACGGTCTCGAGGTTGCCATCCATTAAATGAACCTCAGTAATACCCACAGCATTCTGACGTCGAATTGCCTCGGCATACCAATTCATTCGATCCGACTTAGTCGCAACTGGCACATGTTGTAACACAATTTGCATCGCTGCCATTTCCAACAGTTCGCCAGTTGGTTTGTCATTTTCGTCTACAACTACAACCGAGTTGTCAGCAACGCGCATTGGACCCGTTAAGTTTGCAATCTTCATTGCTTCGGCGTTAACCATGCCGGTGTGAACATCTAAGGTATATAAAAACATTGGGCCTTCGCCAGCAGCCTCATCTAACAAACTGTGGTGGTACGCACCGCCGATTGCGGAATACTCAAGCGCAAAACCCATCAGCCATTTGCCAGGTCCAATTCGTTTGCGTTCGGCTGCAATTGCAGTTCGCAAATCTGAAAGATTTGAGATGCGATCTAAGTCAAGGCCTTGTGCAAACTCGGCGCCATGGAACAAATGTTGGTGACCATCGACAATTCCAGGTGTTACGGCAGCGCCATGTGCATCCATGATTTCGGTTTTGCCATCACAAGCCTCCCGAACTTGATCATCACTTCCAATTGCAATGATGTGATCTCCGGACCAGGCGATCGCCGACGCGGTTGGGCCATCTGGATTCTGGGTATTAATTTGGGCGTTAAAGATTGCTTGGTTTGCAGCCACTGAGATCTCCTGATTGTGGGACTAATCGCAACCTTAATAGAACTGCCCAGTAGATTAAGGATTATGACTGTACATATTGGTGCCAATAAAGGCGACATTGCTGAAACTATCCTGCTTCCTGGTGATCCCCTGCGTGCCAAATGGGTAGCTGAAAACATGCTTGAAGGCGCGGTTCAATACAACTCAGTTCGTAACATGTTCGGTTACACCGGCACCTATAAAGGCAATCGAGTCTCGGTTCAAGGAACAGGCATGGGCATTCCATCGATTTCGATTTACGTCACTGAATTATTCAAAGATTTTGATGTCCAGACCGCAATACGAATTGGTACTTGTGGCGGCTTAGGCAAGACGCAGCTGCGCGATGTAATCATCGGCATGGCAGCTTCAACAGATTCTGGAACTAATCGTCGCGCTACCGGCGGATTAGATTTTGCGCCAATTGCAAACTATGACCTACTGAAGGCTGCAGTCGAGGCTGCTGCTGCTCACGGCGTTACCTATCACGTTGGTGGCATTGCCTCGATGGACTTGTTCTACGATGACAGCAATGCGCTAGACGTTCTCGAAGCACATGGCGTACTTGGTGTTGAAATGGAAGCAAGTGGCCTCTACACAATTGCAGCTAAGTATGGACGTCGTGCCTTGGCTATATGTACTGTCAGTGACATGATTCGCACTCACGAGAAAACTTCTTCCGAAGAACGTGAAACTGGCTTTAAAGCAATGGTTGAAGTTGCTCTTGAAGCCGCTTTTGCTTAACGATTTACAAATTCTTGGAACTGTTCTTTAGTTCCATTGAATACATTTAAATCAGTAGTACTCGATGGCACTGCATCGATTTTGCCGTCTGCTGTGAATTGCCAAATTGTCCAGTCGTTATTCCAAATTCGCATTTCCTTTGGATCGGTGCCTAGCTTTGGTCCCCACTTAGCCAGCCACAGTGGGTACTTCGATAAGTCAGTTGCTCCCGCATCTTGCAATCTTCCAATGAACTTCCCGTTTGCATAAATCATCGGAGTTCTACCTGTAAGACTTTGCACTTCTGTTAAGAATGCACTCGTCCACTTAGCCAATCTTTGAATCGTCCAACCGCACGGTAACTCTTCTAAATCCAAAGTGAGTGGTAAGTCACCAACTTTGGCACCGCCAGCCTGTTTCACAGCGCGCTGGGCTTGCAGCTTTGCATCCGTGATTGTGCTGCGATCCAATATTCCAGGCAAGGCGTAATGATATGCACCTACTACTAAGCCTTCAGCTCGGGCCGCAGCGCTATCAATGGGAAACCACTTCAGTGCGTTTTCATTACCTCGACTTCCGCCATCGGAAGCCTTAATAACAACAAAAGAAACGTCGTATTCGGATTTCAGCGCCGCAAAATCTATTGGCTTTTCATTTGGGTGTTGCCAAACTGAAATGTCAATACCTTTAATGACTTCGGTAAAGCCTTGTGCTTTCCAAGACTTGGCATTCGGCTTGTACTCACCAGGCTTTCCTGTTGGGTAACTGCAGGAGCGGTACTTGTAATCATCAGCTTTTGGATTTGCAGCTTGGCTGGTTGCAATTGCACCAAAACTGGCTATCGCAACTAAGAGTGCGAAGGAAAACAATTTTTTCATCTTTTTCCTTGGTGGCAAATCTCTTGCGTGGCTCCCCCGATTGGACTCGAACCAATAACCACTCGATTAACAGTCGAGTGCTCTGCCAATTGAGCTACAGGGGATTAACTGGACAATCTTAACAAAATGATGTCAATGTGGCGAAACGCCCTAAATTCCAAATGAGGATCGAAGTTCAACCACGGCCTGTGCAATTTCCGATTGGCCAATCTCAGTTTTGCTTGCTTCCTGATTATCAGCAATCGCGGTCCAATAGACACTCTTTTCGTCCTTGCGTGCAACGAATCTAACCTTGCCAGCATTGGGTAATTCGAACACTCGATCTACGACTACCGTCGACGTCACCCGATCTCGCACCGCTCTTGGTAACTGACTTGCTTCATCCAAAATCCAAGAACGAGACGTTGGCTTTTGTTCAATTTGTCCCTGAAATATAACCGTCAAGTGAGGCGGCTCCCACTTAGCCTGGACCGAATCTTTCCACGGAGTCACCGTTGTTTCTTGATCCGAAATGTCGATTAAGGAGTTTTTCGTTACAGCAATTAATCCTTTGGAGTGATAAGCCCAAGCCAATAACCGACCTTCGCGAAGAGTTGCTGCCGACAAATCGGCGGGCATGGCTGGTGCTCGCTTAAACCAACTCACTAAATGTCACCAACTGCAAAGTTACGCATATCGCGGCGATAACTCTCAAGGGAAAGCAAGTCAGTAAGTAAACGTGCTTGATCGATCTCGTCTGTGCCAACTTCGGCACGACTTAACTCAGCTTTAATCTCAGCCACTCGCCTACCAGCATCCATTTCTAGAATTCTTGCTAGTACTGCCTGAACATATCTAGCATCAGGAATATCGTTTGGCAGTGGCTCAACGGCCATAGCTCGCACATGAGACTTAATTTCATCGTTTGGGGCTTGCTCAAGAACTTTTGTAATCCAAGCTTGAGCGGAATCAAATTCCAATGGATTACCTGCAGAAACGCAGGCTGCATACACCGCTTGAGCCGCTGGCACAGTGAACACGCTTTCTTCAAGTGATTCAAACCAGGAACCAACGAGGTGCGGTGTTTGCAAAACACACTTCAAAGCTTCACGCTCAACGTGTGCGGCCTGTGATGATGCAGTGTTTTGAGTGCGCGATTGCTGGGGAGCAGTTTTCTTACCAGCAGAACTCATTTCGCTACGTATCGTGGCATCATCCATACCTAGCCATCCAGCTACGGTGCGAACATACTCGGGACGAAGCGCTGAATCCTTAATGCCAGCGAGCACGGGCGCTACTGCGCGCATCGCTGCGACGCGACCTTCGGCAGTATCTAGATCAAATTCTTCGATAGTTGAGCGCATAACAAATTCAAACAATGGAATCTTGGTGGCAATTAGGTTCTTTACTGCTTCATCGCCATGCTTCAATCGCAAGTCGCAGGGATCAAGTCCATGCGGTTCGATGGCAACAAAGGTGGATGCCACAAACTTTTGATCTTCGCCGAAT
>Ga0214923_10002594_pt1 | contig 23776 bp, 20 predicted proteins | sample LL1510_MetaG_FD_177993 | JGI IMG/M metagenome (GOLD analysis project Ga0214923, IMG submission 177993) | Freshwater microbial communities from Lake Lanier, Atlanta, Georgia, United States - LL-1510 | ecosystem: Environmental > Aquatic > Freshwater > Lake | place: USA: Georgia | collected...
AAAGAGCATCCAGCAAGCCAAAGAGTTGGTCGCTTCGTGGTTGGAAAAGAATGGAATGGGTGAAAGGAGTGTCAACTACAAGCTCCGCGACTGGCTCTTTTCCCGTCAGCGGTACTGGGGTGAGCCTATTCCTATCCTACATTTTGAAGATGGCTCGATGCGTGCACTTGGCGTTGATGAGTTGCCTCTTATTCCACCTGAGATTGCAGAATACAAACCCGCAGAGTCTGGCGAAAGTCCTCTGGCCAAAGTGCGGGATTGGGTCGAGATTGAAGACAATCATCGCAAAGCTTGGCGTGAGACGAACACAATGCCTCAGTGGGGTGGCTCATGCTGGTATTATCTCCGCTTCCTCGATCCGCAAAATCCGCATATGGCGTGGGATCCTGAAAAGGAGAAGTATTGGATGCCAGTCGATCTCTATGTGGGTGGTGCGGAACATGCTGTTTTGCACCTGCTGTATGCAAGGTTTTGGCATAAAGTGCTTTATGATCTAGACCTTGTCACGACTAAAGAGCCTTTCCAAAAGCTGTGTAATCAAGGTTTGATTGTGGCAAGAGCTTTCCAAAAGAAGGGTGGGGGCTATGTAGACGTTGGTGAAGTGGTTGAAAGAGAGGGGAAATTCTATCATTGGGAAAGCAATGAGGAGCTCTCTTCTTCGATCGAGAAGATGTCGAAATCGAAACTCAACGGTGTCTCACCTGTAGAGGTGATCGAAGAGTTTGGTGCTGATGCACTCCGCCTCTACTGTATGTTCATGGGGCCGATCGATAAAGAGAAGGTTTGGAGCACAGACAGCGTGAGTGGCTGTAGGCGTTTCCTCAATCGCTTTTTTGAGATGGCCACTTCGGAGAAAGTTCAGGAGGGGGGAGAGGGTTTGAAATTTGCACACCGTCTTGTGGAGGCTGTGGGGGTGGACATTGAAAATCTGCATTTCAACACAGCGATTTCATCGATGATGACTTTCATCAATGAGATGGTTGCCTTGGAAAGCTACTCTCGCGAGGGGGTGTTGATGGCGATTCAGGCGTTGGCTCCCTTTGCCCCACACATCGCTGAAGAGCTCTGGATGCATTTTGGACAAGAGGGGAGTGTAGCACATGCTCCATGGCCGAAGATTAATCGAGCGCTTTTAGAAGATGATAGCGTGACGTACATCGTTCAGGTGAATGGCCGTCTGCGGGGCCGTTTTGATCTCCCAAGAGATCAAAGTGAAGAGGTGATTTTGGCTCTTGCTAAACAGTCGCCCCTTGTGACGAAGCACCTGACTGGAGAGATTCACAAGATCATTTTTGTCCCAAATAAACTTCTCAACATAGTGGTTAAATGACATTTCCTTTGATTTACAACTCTTTGCTCCATCTGATGGCATTGCCAACTTTAGGGAAAATGGGGCTGGAGATGGTGCGAACGGGAAAATATAGAGGCAATTTTCTTCCCAGATTGGGAGCGGGCTTTCCAAAGATTGAGAAGGGGAGCAAAAAGTTAATCTGGATTCATGCGGTCTCTATGGGGGAAACAAAGGCTGTTGCGCCACTTGTTCGCAAACTCAAAAATAGCGATACAGTGATTGTGCTCTCGACAGTGACAGAGACGGGGCATCGGGAGGGCAAGAAGGTTGCTCCGGAGGCGGACTATCACGTTTATTTGCCATTTGATCTTCCCTATCTGATCAGGCCGATTATCAAGCGTGTGAAGCCAGACGTAGTGCTTTTGACTGAAACGGATTTCTGGTTCAACTTTCAAGATGCTGCTCAAAAGGCTGGAGCGAAATTGATTTTGGTCAATGGGAAGCTTTCTGAGCGCTCTCTTTCGAGGTATCAGAATTTCCCACTCTTTTCTAAACAGCTGATCGATTCTTTTGATCGTCTACTTGTGCAAGGGGATCTCTATGCCAATCGTTTTCGCAAGATCGGCATTTCTCCAAGTAAGATCAAGATTACCGGCAATATTAAGCTCGATGGCGTGATGGAAGAAGAGACTCTCTTTGATCGCGAGAAATTACAACTATCAGGGCCTCTGCTGACTTTAGGATCGACCCATGATCCTGAGGAGAGGCTATGGATAGAGGCTTTGAAGCGCATTTGGAAGCGGATTCCTGATCTTAAAGTTTTCATAGTGCCCCGCCATCCTGAGCGTTTTGAGACTGTGGCCAGGTTGCTTGCGTCAGAGAATATCCCTTTTCATGCTTTCAGCAAACAGCCCTATTTTGGGGAGGCGAAAGTGGTGCTCGTTGATGCGATGGGTCTTTTGCGGCAGTGTTACAAGATTTCGACTCTCGCTTTTGTCGGGGGCAGTTTAGCCAAAATTGGTGGGCATAACATTTTGGAGCCAGCTTATTATGGGGTGCCCGTGCTTTATGGGCCTCACATGCATCAGCAGCCAGATCTGCTTGATTTGATGAATCGCTATGAGGCTGGGGTTTGCGTGAGGGAGGATCTTGTTCAAAAAACAGTTGAGCTTTTGTTGAATGAGGATACCCGGCGGCAGATGGGGGAGAGGGGGAAGCTGCTTGTGAAAGAATCGCAAGGAGCTTTGGAAGAAACCTTGCAGGAAATACTCAAGGCGTGATAGAGTGCTTTTCTTATCGCGGGATGGAGCAGTGGTCAGCTCGTTGGGCTCATAACCCAAAGGTCGGAGGTTCGAATCCTTCTCCCGCTATTCTGGCGGCGGCATAGCTCAGTTGGTTAGAGCAACGGAATCATAATCCGTGGGTCGTTGGTTCAAGTCCGACTGCCGCTACTTCTTATATCTCCTTCTGATTTAGCTGTTAATAAACATACCCCGCGCCATTAAAATTAAAATTCACCGCACCGCTAGTTTTTATCTTGGCCATCCTGATTGGAAAAAAAAGCTCGATAGTTACTATCCGAAATTGCAAGAGTTCATACTTGCTGCTATTGAATCGTATGCACAGAGATAATATGGGATGGATTCAGGCTTTTACTGATAATGCCCGCTCGTGAGAGTGGAGCCTTATATTGACTTGTGATTTGGGGATAAAAAAGGCCACAATGGATCTGCAATTATGAAAAACATATTAAAATTCGTTTTGATTGTTGCTCATCAACTGTACCAGCTATCTTCAATCGTGTACCCAGGTCCATATCTTTTGTCGCCCGAGCCACCTCAAATCGAACTTCCAGTGCATAGCCTCCCTTGAGCACCCAAGGATAGGGCTGCACTGAGAATAGACGTGCCAAAAACCTCTCGAATGCCACCTTTCTGCGGACCCTTTGGAGATGGATACCTTTTTCCTTGGAAATTGCTTGTAGCCGGCTTTCTAGACTTTGTCGAAAGCTCGCTGAAGAGGAAAATGTCTGGCTCATCAATATGCCACCGCGTTCATGATTCGTTGTACCCGTTCGAAATCCAGTTCACTAGCAATTTCTGTAAGTATACCGGAAAAGATGATCCCCTTTTGCAGACCATCCACTATTGCCTGAATGACCACTTCATCAGAGATGCTCTCATCTAGTAAGATATCTCGAATAGTTCTTTCTGGAGTGGTTACTTTATACCCCTCGCATTCTGATACCTCCTCTTCCCTAAGATCGGCAAAATGAAGAACCAAGTTTTTAGGAGGTTTATGATATCTTCGAAAATTTTCTGGAACTGTTAGATAATAAGAAGCTGGCATTACATCACTAAGATCATGAACAGCAAGGGCAGTTTGATGGGAAAATACTCCCTGAACCTCACCTGAACGGTTACACGACTAGAAGCTCCAATATACCAAATCAGGTCGGTCTCCCGGGGGATAGTTAGCTAGTCGATAAATCCCTCGCCCTTCGCGAATCCAGCGTCCTTTTCTTACATGATAGGAGAAACGACTATCCGCATATCCAGCTTCTTTAGCCTGGCGAGCCGTAAAATATCCCTGCTGAAGACTGGCTATCCCGAAAAGATTGTGTTCCATATCATTTTTTCTCATTACATAAAACCTAACCAATAGTTAGGTTTTATGCATACTTAACTACGATATACCTTGGCACACGTATGGCACGGTCCAACCCGTGCCGCGTTCTCGATTCTCATTAAATCTCAATTGAGCTCAACACATAACCTGCTATACATTAGTGTTGTGAGCAGATGATCGGGATTGTAAAGTATTGGAAGTCTACGGAATCATAATCCGTGGGTCGTTGGTTCAAGTCAGAAAAACACATCCAATTCCGTCTGCTTTGGAAGCACCACCTTCTGAATGGGCAAGACCATATCCTCAATTTGCAAAAGAGTGTAATATTCTCATGCCAATGAATGAGGGATTTTTACAAATAGTAAGTGTTTATGAACGTTTAACGTGTTAGGAGTATCAATGTCGGACAAGCTGGTTATCTTTGACTGTGATGGGGTCTTAGTCGATAGTGAATTCATTGCGAATAGAATCTTTTCTGAAGCTCTTTCAGGGTATGGCTATCCGCTCTCAATAGAAGATTGTATTAAACGATTCACAGGCATCAATGAACATATTTGCCGGCAAATGATCATCGATGAATCGGGGATTGATATCCCTGCAGATTATTGGGAGCTAGAGCAGTCCAATCTTGTAAAAGCCTATGAAGCTGAGCTGACTGCTTTACTACAGCCGGTGATGGAGCTTCTCGATATTCTCAAAATCCCGAGATGCATAGCCTCGAACGGCTCACGGAATCACGTTGTCAAGTGCCTGGAACTGACAAATCAGCGTGAATATTTCACGGATAAATCCATTTTTACCGCGCAGCAAGTAGCACAGCCTAAGCCGGCTCCCGATTTATTTTTGTTTGCAGCGAGAGAAATGGGAGTGAAGCCTGAAAATTGCCTTGTAATCGAAGATAGTTCTGCAGGAGCAAGAGCTGCCACTGCTGCAGGAATGAAGGCCTTCATGTTTTTGGGCGGCAGACACGCTCGCTTTGACTGGTATAGGGATTTGATCGCTATTCACAACAAGCCGATGCTGTCAACGCCTTATGAGCTTGCGCAGGCAATCCAGCAGGCAATCTAGTTTCTAGATAGGCTTTGTAAAAACTAAGAGCATAAGATTTTATCGCAGCTTTTGGGGCATTATGCAAATCAATTAAGTCCTTGCCCAAATAATCTTGGACAGGTTTGAGGTTGGGAGAATGAAGCTCACTATCTAAAGCAGCGATGCGCGCCTCGATAGGCAAACTCCTCTCCTCCTCTGTTTCTGAACAGCGAAAACAGAGCGCCGCTGTAAATAAAAAGAGTTTGGCTTTTTCCTCGTTTAAGAGAGCCTCTTCTTCTTCTGAAATCGCTCTTCCAAAATAGCTTTCTAAAAGCTTCGACTCTTGAGATGGCGACAAATTCAAAAGCAAGCTGAGATAGCTCAAATCAGTAAATGGACTATCCAAAGTGGCAGTTGTCCAGTCAATAATGCTGATACTCGAATCACTGACTAAAATATTGGAAGGATTTAAATCACCGTGAGAAGGCACAGGCGTATAGCCAACAGGCTTACTTAGTAGTGTCTCAACTTCATGATCAAAGCCTCTCGGAAATGCAATTCCAGATTTAAGACCCTTTTGATACTGAAGTCCCACTCGGTCTGCTAAAGTCAAGTTTGTGGGAAAGGAGCGAGAAGGCTGCTGTAAAGACCGTATCATTTTCCCCAATTGTAGGAGCTGATCGTCTTTTGGGTTCTGTAATCGACATCCTTCAACAAAGGGCATAATCATCAAAACGCTGTTTTCATCAGAAAAAATGCAAGGAGGAGCTATACCAAGCTCATTTGCGATTTTTAAGGCGCGGATTTCGTTTTGACGCATTTCTTGCGGATGAGTCGGTCCCAATGACAAGAAACGGAGAACAAGCTTGTCTTTTCCAGTTTCAAATGAGTAAAGCTTAGCTTTGCTCAGTCCGCCAACAAGCGGTTGAAATTGAGTTTCTTCACTTATGTAATCGCTCGCTTCCTGTAGAGCTATTCTCTGCTCAGGTGTGCATTCCTTGACAAGATCAGAATAAGTTGCCCCTAGGAGAGCAGTGCAATAGAATAGAAATATTAATAAATATTTTTTAATCATAAATAATGCCATTTATAACAAATAATATCAGAAATGAGCTCTTCTCTCAGTGCAGCCCTATCTGTTCTCATTTCAGAAACCATTTTTTGTAAATGGCATAAATATGATACGAATGAGTAAAAATTAGATCAACTTATAGATTTTTAGTTAAAAGAAATAGTTTGGAGTTGTGTGCATAGCCCTCTCGCACATGCTCAATTTGGTAGCCCAATTTTTGGTAAAAGGGGAGGGCCTCCCAATCCATAGTTGTTAGAGTGGCAAATGTGCACTGGCGTTCTTTTCCAAGGTTTTCAGATGCGATAACCAGTTTTGAGCCGAAGCCCTGATGCCGCAGTTCAGGAGTCACCCAAAGAGAGTCGACATAAAGACATCCATAGTATGTGATCCCTTTAGCGCCGCCTAAAATGTTCCTCTTTGAATCTCTCACGAAAAAACCAAACGAGCGGATCCTGCCCATTTTTTTGGCGCGAAAGGCCTCTTGAAAAAGGCCTTCAAGAAGAACGGATTCATCTTTAACAGAGGGTGCTTCTTCATAATCGATCGTATAAGATTCTTGTGTGCAAAGAGGAGGTGAGCTGAACTTAAGAACGATCATAGAGTGGGGTTTGGGATCGGCAATGACTTTTTGAGTTTTCTCGAAACTCGAGGTGTACTTGCTGATAACCTTGCCCCAAAATTCTACCGCGCCTCTATTTTCAGGTATTTGAGAAACTTCCCAAATGCCAGGAAATTGATTGAAAAGGCGATGGGCAACTTCTTTGCCGATTCCTTTGCCTTGGTATTTAGATAAGATGAAAAATTGTCCCATATTCCAATCCACATCTGGAGTACTGCCTACTTTGTTGATAAGAGCAAAACCGGCAATTTCGTTATCGATGTTTATTACAAAAGGGCAATTCGGCTCATGCCAATAGTCACTCAGATCTATGCATTCAAAGAGACCCTTTTCGGGTGTCTCCCAGCCAGGAAGAAAACCGCAATACTTAGACATTTCGTAAACGTAAAAACGACCCAAGTTTTGGACGGTTTCTAAATCATCTTCTCTAGCTTTGATCAAATCAATCTTCATCTATAATGCCATATTCGGGGAAAGCTTAAAAATGGCGGTAGTTGGTGCCAGTTTGAGCTTTCAAACCAAGCAGCATACGAAAGTTCCATCGCATCAATTCCTGACTTTTTTGCAGTATGGACAAATTTGATTATCCATATTGCCAGCTACTCTAAAAGCAGCATGAGCCATGCTTCATGATAATCTGACAATCGAACATATATAACCCACTGAATGAGGGCAATCAAAAAATATCAAATCCTACCAGCTCGTTAAAATTTCCCCGACTTAGAAAGAAATGTTGGGACATTTTTTTTAACTCTCTTTAAAGTTTACCAGAAAGAGGAGCGAGTATGACTGTTGTAGTAAAAAAAGAAATCCGGGAGTCCTGTCTCTTGGAGAATCAGGGACAAAAGATTTTTGGCGTATTGCATAGACCTTGTGGCGAAAAAACTGCCCCCTGTGTAGTCATCATGCATGGCTTTGCTAGTAGTAAGCATGGGACTAACCGCTCTCATGTTATTCTCTCCGAAAAATTGGCCGAACAGGGACTGGCTTCTCTCCGTTTCGATTTTCGCGGAGCAGGGGACAGCGAAGGCTCTCTGTCAGACATCTCCCTCGAAGATATGGTGAGTGATGCTTTAGCTGCCTTAGAGCATGCAAGTCAACTTGAGGGAATTGATCCTAAAAAAATTGGAGTTTTTGGGAGTTCTCTTGGTGGAGCAATCGCGATGCTTTCCTCTCTACGTTTTGAACGCACAGCAGCGTTGGCTCTTTGGGCTCCTGTCGCAAGCGGTGAGCTCTGGTATCGTGACTTCATCGCTCAGTATCCTGAGAAATTGACCGAAGATCCCAAAGAGGTGCTTAGCCACTACCGCGGCGTCAAACTCAACCCTAAATTTCAGGAGCAGTTTGGTCGCATGATGGCTGCCAAAGTATTGGAAAATCTCGATGTTCCTCTTTTACATATGCAAGGGGAAAAAGATCAAATAGTCTCTCTTTTGCACCAGAAAGTGTACAAAATGCATAGCGAAGGAAAAAACACCCCCTCTCGCTTTGTTTCCTACCCCAACACAGATCATTTTTTGGGAGAAGAGAAAGTTTCAAATGAGGTCATCAGGGAATGTATCCAGTGGTTTAAGGAGCATCTATGTCGTTAGAAAATTCAAGAAAGGCTTTTAAACCTAGATTGCCACTCATCCTGCAGTCAGCCAATCACCTTGTGGAGGATACCCCTCAACCAGTCGATCCTGCTGTTCACACACTCTTTCCCCAAACAGCAAACCAGCCACTATTACGTTTTGAAAAGGGCAAACGAGTACCGCTTGCTCTGCGAGTTGGAGTGCTTTTTTCAGGAGGACAGGCTCCTGGTGGGCACAATGTGATTGCGGGTCTACGCGATGCGATTGGGAAAGGCGGCACATTGCTCGGCTTTCTTGGGGGGCCAAGCGGTATTCTCGAGAATAAATTTGTAGATCTGAAAGATGTAGATTCTTTCCGCAATAGCGGGGGATTTGATTTGATCGGCTCAGGCCGCACTAAGATCGAAAGTGACGAGCAGCTACGCCAGAGCTTGAAAGTGGTCACAGAGCTCAATTTAGATGGTCTAGTCATCATCGGCGGGGATGACTCCAACACCAATGCGGCCCTCATGGCTGAGTATTTTTTGCAGCACAGATGCAAAACAGCCGTCGTGGGTGTTCCTAAAACAATCGATGGTGACTTGAAAAATAGCTTTGTCCAAACCTCTTTCGGCTTTGATACCGCATCAAAGGTCTACTCAGAGTTGATCGGCAATATCTGTCGGGATGCACTTTCTGCCAAAAAATATTACCATTTTATCAGACTCATGGGGCGGAGTGCTTCTCATATCGCGCTGGAATGTGCCTTACAAACCCAACCTAATTTCACAATCATTGGAGAGGAGGTGGCTGCACGGAATCTTTCTCTCAAGTCGCTTGTCCAAACCTTGCTCGATCTCATTGAAAAAAGAGCCAAGCTTGGGAAAAATTATGGCGTGGTGCTGGTTCCAGAGGGGCTGATCGAGTTTGTGCCTGAAATGAAACAGCTCATCAGTGAACTCAATAGCAATCCCAATCATCTATCCCCTGCTGCACAAGAGAGCTTTGATTCTCTACCAGAAGAGATACAAAAGCAGCTACTGATCGATAGAGACCCGCATGGCAACGTGCAGGTTGCTCATATTGAAACAGAAAAGCTACTCATTGCGATGTGCAAAAAGATGTATAGCGGTAAGTTTCATGCGCTTTCGCATTATTTTGGCTATGAGGGGCGTTGCAGCTACCCGAGCAATTTTGACGCAAACTACTGCTATGCTTTGGGTTTTGTGGCTGAGAGGTTGGTTGCTGATGGCAGAAGTGGTTATATGTGTGCGATTAGCAATTTAGAGGCTGAAGTGGAGTTATGGCAGCCGCATGGATTGCCTATCACTTCTCTCATGCAGATTGAGATGCGAAAAGGAAGAGAGAAGCCGGTTGTGGCAAAAGCGCTTGTGGATCTAGAGGGTGCGCCTTTCCAATTTTTTGTGAAAGAGCGCAGTCGGTGGGGGATTGAGGATGACTACCGCTACCCGGGGCCGATACAATTTTTTGGTCCGAAGGAGCTGTCTGATGCCACGACGCTGACGTTGCGTTTAGAGAGTTCGATTCCTTCGATTTCCAACCGGGCTTAGAGCTTTGCTAAGTTTGCGGAAAACCTCCAAACTTTTATCACTGTCTATAAATGGCTTATAACCAAGTAAAAGACAGATCAAATCTCGTTCAACCCTTCGACTCGCTGCTGTAACCAAAACTGTTTTTACTAAAAGCAGCCAAACGGCATGCGCCAAGCAATACCTAAGCCATAGTAATTGAGAGGGAAATTGTAAGCATGGATATTGTACCACCCGGTAAGTTCCCAAATACCCCAAGTGATTCCAGAACGCTTAAATCCAAGCCCCACATTCACAAACTGATGACGGATACCCGCATAGCCTGGAAATGGCTCATTCGGAACAATATCATTGTTGCCCATACCGTAAACCAGCTCTAGAAGAGCGCTAATCGTCGAGCACTGACCGATTTTCACATCCCAAGCAGAGTAGGAGTGCCACCAAGGATTGCCCTTGTTCGCAAAACCCAAGCCTGCATAACTCCAAAGACGCATGATCCAGTCATCATATCTCACAAATTCTTTACCCACTGCGGCATTGAATTCAGCATTGAAATTGCCATGAAACCAACAGCTAGTAGCTGTCAAAAAACTCGAACGCACCGCGAAAAGGGTAAGCCCGGAAGTCAGGGTTATCCAATCCCCACAACCCTCTTCTAACCACTGATAACGCCCAGTCAGACGTGTAGCCTGGTAGGAGAAGTCGAGCTCTGTTGCCGGGTTCGACGAAAAGAGCACTTCAATCTCGCCATTCCAGTCAGGCCAAACTGTCACATTCATGCCGAGAGCCAGGTTGTTAATCGGGTTATTCAAGTCAAAATTGCCGAGAGGTGACTGAATCGTGTTTTCATACTGATAAAGATACTCTACACTTGGAATAAACTGCCAAGGAGGTGGAAACCAAGGCTGCAAATCTGTCGCAGCTAATGGAAAAGTGCATAAAAGGGGAAGTAGTAGCTTTTTCATTCGATACCTTGCGCCGCTAACCAACGTTCACAATCAATAGCTGCCATACAACCACTTCCAGCAGCTGAGACCGCCTGACGGTAAACAGGATCCTGCACATCTCCCGCAGCAAAAACACCCTCTACGTCCGTATAAGTTGTCCCAGGTTTCACAAGCAAATACCCTTGACTATCTGTTTTCAGCTGACCCGACAAAAAGTCAGTGTTCGGCTTGTGCCCAATCGCAAAGAAAACACCGGCAGCTTCCCTCTTTTCAACCTTTTTCGTTTTTAAATTCTCGACAGTCACAGAGGTGACAACCTTATCGCCTTCTATCTTGGTAATCACTGAATCCCACAAAATTTCGATTTTGGGATGTTTGAGAGCGCGTTCAGCCATGATTTTGGAAGCGCGTAACTCATCTCTTCTATGCACCATGTAGACTTTGGAGCCATACTTGGTGAGGAAGATCGCCTCTTCAACAGCAGAGTCGCCACCTCCAATCACATAGAGCTCCTTGTTGCGGAAGATCGGCATCGCTCCATCACAAACAGCACACGCTGTCACTCCTCTTTGCCAAAAGCCCTTTTCGTCCGCGCCTTCGATTTCTAGACGCTTGGCGGTCGCGCCCGTTGCGATGATCAAACTATCAGCTGTATAGGTTTGCTTAGCAGTGACAGTAAAGGGACGTTTGCGCAAATCTACAGATTTAACATCTTCCCGCAAAAGCGTTGTGCCAAAGCGTTCACACTGCTTGCGGAAAGCATCCATTAGCTCAGGTCCAGAGATTCCCGTAGGAAATCCAGGATAATTTTCTACCTCCGTAGTCGTCATCAATTGCCCCCCAGCTGGTCCTGAGAAAAAGCCTTCGAAAAGTAGAGGTTCAAGATTGGCGCGCGCCGCATAAAGAGCCGCTGTATAACCCGCAGGTCCCGATCCAATGATAATGAGTTTTTTGTGCATAGTTATTCCGTAAGTAAGGCGGTTGCAGTAGCATAAGTTTCGCAGTGACTAATCGATAGAAAGAAATGCGCTTTTGGATAGAGCGCTTTTAAACGGCTAGAGAGGTGGACTTCAGGTTTCCCCTCAGGATTGTTGAGAACTTCAATCTCGTGCCAAGTCATTTCACCGACAAGACCCGTGCCAAGCGCTTTTAAAACAGCCTCTTTTGCTGCAAAACGACCAGCCAAATGGGGCCAAGGCGTCGCGAATTTTTGGCAGTAAGCTCTCTCCCGCTCTGTCAAAATGCGCTCCAGAAAACGCTCTCCATGACGCTCATGCGCTTTTTCGATACGGGCGATCTCAATGATATCGGTTCCAATGCCTCTAGGAGTGCTCATGTTTTGATTTCTCTAAGAGCTGAGACATAATACTGAATAGCCCCAATTACTAGAGCAATGCCGACTGCAACATCTACGAAAGCACGTACAGAAGAAGGCACTGGCAAAAAGCGGAGGCTCATTCCAAGACCCATCATTCCCAAAATCAGGAAATAAAATGGTGCGCTATAAAGATTTTTAATGTGGACCGGTGCCGGCAAATTGCTAATACGTGCAGCTTGTTTTTGAGCAGCCCGTGACATCACAAAGCGGCCCTTTGCGTAACCTACAGCTGTCGCTATCGCCAAAAGGGGAAGAGCATCGCTCAAAGAGAGTCCTATTCCTAGCAGAGAAAGTCCCATGAGTAGCCAGAGAGTTCCAGCTAAAAAAATAAGTGTGCGGTGGGAGACTTTCATGTGTTGCCTTTTTTTTGAATCGCAGTATATAATGGGACCTATTTTTGGAGTAGAAAAATGATAGCCGCTTTCGTTTGGGATCCAGACCGTATTTTGTTTAAAATTCCTTTTATTCATTACCCGATTACCTGGTACGGCTGTTTCTTTGCATTGGGCTTCATGGTAGGCTATTTGATTGTGCGACACATTTTCACTGAAGTCTTTAAAAAAGAAGATGTTACAAATCCTAGGGAAGAAGCAACGCTATTAGTGGACCGTTTTGCAGTTGTGGCGGCATTTTCAGCGGTTGTAGGGGCTAGGCTGGGCTATGTATTTTTTTATGGATGGCCCTATTATCGAGAAAATCTTCTCGATATTTTCAAAGTGTGGCAAGGGGGACTTGCCAGTCACGGCGCTGCTTTGATGGTGCTGCTGGGGATTGTCTACTTTGTGCGTAGACAGAGGAAGCGCTTTAAGCAGCTCTCATTCTTTGTGCTGCTCGATGCTTTCGTGATTGCTACGGCTTTTGCTGCAGGTTGTATCCGTCTTGGCAATTTCATGAATCAGGAGATTACAGGAATTCCCACAACGATGCCTTGGGGGGTAAAATTCCTTCATCCTATGGACAATGTCCCTGGAATCTCTTTGCATCCGGTACAACTTTATGAGTCTCTATTCTATTTCTTCCTATCCGGGGTCCTTTATTTGATTTGGCGTATCAGAGGAAAGGAGTTGGGGAGTGGATTTCTATCGGGCTGTTTCTTTTTGGCTCTATTTTCTTTCCGCTTTCTTATCGAGTTTTTCAAGACGCATCAGGGAGAGCTGCTCTCGTCTGATTTTCCATTGAGGATGGGGCAACTTTTGAGCATCCCTTTCATGATCTTAGGGCTGGCTTTGCTCTTGAGGAGGCGCTTTGCGAAAGCATGATAAGATTTTAGTGGCAGGTGGCAGGGGAATGGTGGGCAGTGCTGTGATTCGCTTGTTGCAAAAGCGGGGGTTTTCTAACCTCTTGAATCCGGGTAGGGATGAGTTAAATTTTTTGGATCAGTCTGCTTGCCGTAGCTATTTGCAAGAGAATAAGCCAGATGTAGTCATTGTTGCCGCTGCGCGCGTGGGTGGCATTTACGCCAATTCGACCTACCCTGCACAATTTCTCTATGAAAACATCATGATCGCGAGCAATTTGGTCCATGAGTCTTACAAAGCAGGAGTGCCTCGATTACTCTTTTTAGGAAGTACTTGCATTTATCCGAGAGAGGCACAGCAGCCGATTCAAGAGAGTGCGCTTTTGTCAGCCCCTCTTGAGAAGACTAATGAAGCCTATGCTTTGGCAAAGATTTGTGGAGTGAAGCTCTGTCAATTTTACCGTCAGCAATATGGCTGTGACTACATCTCAGCGATGCCAACTAACCTTTATGGTCCAGGGGACAACTACCACCCAGAGAATTCTCATGTGATACCGGGAATGATTGGCCGTTTTCATGAGGCTAAGGAAAGAGGGGATTCTACAGTCACGATTTGGGGAACAGGCAAAGCGCAGAGGGAATTCCTTTTTGTCGATGATTTGGCTGAGGCGCTGCTCTTCTTGCTCGAGTACTACCATGGAGCTGAACATATCAATGTCGGTGCTTTTGAGGAGTTTACGATCAAAGAGGTTGCTGAAGAGGTGAAGCGTGTCACAGGTTTTAAAGGAGAGATTGTGCATGATCTTTCAAAGCCTGATGGGACACCGCGCAAAAAAAGTGATATTTCCAAGATCATGGCATTAGGCTGGAGGCCCAAGACTGCTTTTCGTGAGGGGTTAGCCATCGCCTATGCCGATTTTCTCAAAGCGCATAGGGTAGTTTGTTGCGGGACATGAAGTTCGCGGATCGAAAATGCAGATGGGGTAGCGCAAAAGCCCGGCAAGGGTAGTTCGTTCTGGCAGATGAAGTTCGCGGATCGAAAATGCAGATGGCGATAGCGCGAAAGCCCCCCGATTGAAAGCTTCTAAATCGGGCATTGAATCGGCTATAGATTCCTAGTGCAACAGCTTCTGAATGCCCTTCACCGCATGGGCGATCTCGCCTGTCTTCTCATCAAGCCCTTTCTGGATCTGCTTCACAGAGGTCATCACAGTCGAGTGATCGCGTGAGAAAATGTCCCCAATCTTCATGAAAGGAAGGTTGAGCTCCGATCTGCAAAGATGCATCGCAATCTGCCGTGGCAATACACACTCTCTTGACTGCGACTTGCTCAAAATATCATCCATTTTGATGCCATAGTAATCAGCCACCGTTCGAATGATCTTGCCTGGCGTTATAATAGACTTTTCCTCTTGCTCGATCAGATCGCTCAAAGCCTTTTTGACAGCGTCCAGAGTGCTCGGAGCTGCCCTTCCAAGGCCTTTATTCAGGTGGCTTCGTAAGATCAGAGCATCGAAAGCGCGCAGCAGTATTTTGGCGTTGCTGCCAAAGGTTTCCACAAGAAAATCCCGCACATCAGGCTTCAGAGAAAAGTCTAAGCGCACACTTCTTCTTTGAAGAAGCTCAAACATCTCTTCCTTAGGCAATAGCTGTAAGGGCACGGTGATGCCCCATTCAAAGCGGCTCACCAGTCTAGGTTCTACATATTTTAGCTCAGAAGGAGGACAGTTAGAGCTTAGAATCAACTGCTTGCCTTCTGTATGCAAAGTGTTGAAAGTGTGAAAAAACTCCTCTTGCGTCGCTCCCTTCCTAGAGAAGACCTCCAAGTCATCGATCAGCAAAGCGTCGATATTGCGATAAGCTTTACGGAATGTCTGCATCTCACCTGTACGAATCGCTTTGACCACATGCTCAGTAAAGGTGTCGGAACGCACATAGATCACCCGCTTTCCAGCTGCTCGTAGAGCATTGGCTGTGGCCATCATAAAGTGTGTCTTGCCAGTCCCTGTTCTTCCGAAAAGGTAGATGGGGTTGAAAGTCACTTCTCCGCCCTCACAGACCTCCAAAAGAAGCTTGTAGGCTAAGAGATTATTTTGGGAGGTCACAGTCTCTTCAAAAGTAATGCTGGGGTCAACTTCGTCAAAAGTGAGATCAAAAAGAGGAGCGGGTGGTTCACTCTTTTTGCGCTTCTTTTTTGCGTTTGAAGAGTCATCTTGCGACGCAATAGCCAGATGAACTTTGATCCGCTTGTTGTTGTTGTTCTGAAGAGCTGTCTCCACACGTGGACGTAGGTGCTCTTCAAACCAGATCGATTTGAAGGAATCTTTGGCTTCTAGGTAGAGATTGCAGGCATCAAAGCGCACCACCTTGAGCGGACGCACCCACTTGTCCACAATCTCTTTCCCTAGCTCCTCTTCGAGCTGCTTTTGAAACTCTTCCCAGGCTCGCATCTAACCCCTTACGCCGTGTGAGGAATATAATTCCACAGAGCGTATTAATAGCCTCGCAACAGACTTATTTTCTACCTTTTTTTGCGGAACCGATGATTTCTACCTCAGGACCCTTTTTATCGAGCATCTTATTGGTGAACCACTGTTGCAAAATGCCTAGTAACATTGAGCTTAACCAGTAAATGTTCAATCCAGAAGGGAAGTGATAGAACATCACAGCAAAAACAACCGTCATCACCGTTCCCATTGTCTTCTGCTGCCGCTCTTGGTCGGTCAGCTCCTCATCCTTCTTCTTACGCATAGAGATCGAAAGCCTCTGCTGGAAGAACATCACCACTCCCAATAGAATCGGCAAGAGGTGGAATTGATTTCCAACAAAGAAGAGCGGCGTCTTCCATGAGAAGAGTACATCAGGAGCTGTCAAATTATTAATCCATCCTGGGATGAAAACCGCCCCACGCAGTTGAAATGAGGACTTTAATAGGTCAAACATCGCAATCAGGAATGGCAACTGAATCAAAATCGGAAAGCAGCCCATGAAAGGATTCACTTTCTTCTCTCGGTAGAGTGTCATGATCTCGATCTGTGCGCGCTTCGGATCCTTTTTATGACGATCTTGAATCGCTTTCACTTGAGGCGAAAGCTGCTGCATTCTACGCATCGACTTGAAAGACCAAGCGTTCAAAGGGTAGAGCAGAATCCGGAGGAAGATGGTCAATAGAATGATCGAAAAGCCCCAAGACCCCGTGATCAGATGAAAGAACTCCATCACGATGAAAAGTAGCTTTGCAAAAGGCTTGGAGATGAAGCTGAACCAACCATAAAAGGTACGGCATTCGATGTATTTTGGATTCTCAGCGCCGTAAAACTTATCGACAGCCTTCAAAGTGGCCTCTTCAAAAGGGCCCGCATAAATGCGGAAATTGAAGTCGCCCCCTTTGCTTGGGATTGGCAAGAGGAGCTCGTAACCCGGATACTTAGCTGCTGGGTAAGGCTCATAGGTTGGATTGATCAAGCTCAAACGGGTCGGAGCCTCTGTTCCAGAGACATTTCTCACCTTAAAACCAGCATCAATAGCAGTCAAAGGATCCATGATAACGCCCAAGTAGCCATTCGAAGTGACCATCCACTCAGGGTGAACAGAGCTAACCGCTACACTCTCTTTGGGCTTCGGTAGATGAACCTTCTCCATCTCGCCTTTGCCTTTGCGCATCAGTCGGTATTGAACTATTGGATTGGAGCTATTTGAGATCAGCTCAATATCGGGTATCCCTGATGTCAGCCAAAGGCCTCGTGCATCTCCCACCACTTTCAAGTTCAAGTTGAGCACGTAGGGAGCACCCTCGTGACCTCTGGCAATCGTATAAGTTTTTGTGATTCTACGATTGGATTGTGTGGCTTCAAAAACAATCTTGTCTTCGGAAAACTCCTTCACGGTATATTTGAGCTCTGCCATTTCAGGATAATCAGATACAATATTGAATGCATAGAACTGAGGATCCAGAGGGACCTGCCCGTCAATCGATCGGCGTATCAAAGGATAGTAGCCGCCCACTTTGCCCTCTGGATGGTTTTCTCCCCCAGCAGTTGTATAGGCATTAGCTGGGAAGAAATCATTTGCTGGTGAATCTTTGGCTATATCACGATCAGCATCGACCTCGTTGATCACACTATAAGGATTTTTTGCGGTGTGAAATGGGAGATTGATTTCTGCAAGAGCACCACCGATATTTGTAAATACAAATTGCTGATAATCATTCTCTAAAACAAAGTATTGTTGGTCAGAATGCTGCGGAGTTACTACATTTTTTTGTTCTTGAACAAAACCTGCTAAGACAGGGATGTGTTGCAGAGAGATGTAAGATTTGCCGCGTGCTTCATAGAAACCTGCTGGAATGTAATCGCTGCCATCTTTATAAAGCGCGATGGCATTGCTCTCAGGAAAACCACTCAAGAGGTCAAAGACGTCATCGTTGAGCTCGCCCAAAAACACTTCAGGTTGTTTGCCTAAGGTGACCAGTTGCAGGTCGAAATGCCCTTTTTCGGGAAGAGAGGCGATCTGGAGAGTTCTAAAATCTTCCGGACCGTAGACGACTGGGCCACGGACAACCGATTGCCGCGATTTCAAACTGAGAGTTTTATTGTTGACTAAGATCGTTTCTGGGAGTTTGTCAGTCCAGGCGATCGTGATGACATTCTCGCCATCGCGGATGCCGCTTCCATTTTCAAAAGAAACGAGAGGTAAATCAGCTAGTTTCGCTGTGCGTGCTGCGTATTCTTCTCTGTGGGCAAGCATTTCTGCTTTTTTCTTCTCATCCTGTTGCTGGATGATTAGGCGGTTTTTCTGATCAGTTTGGTAGCTAAAAAAAAAGTTCATCCCTAGGAAAACAACTGCCATTAGGATGACGTAGATGATGGTGCGTGTATTCATGGCCAGCAGGGTAGCAGATAGATGGGGAACATTCAATCAAAGAAATTGACTTAGCAATCATTTTTTGGCTTCATGTGGATCATGTTATTATTTTTATTGATGCTAGCCCCATTGAAGGAAGAAATTTCCTCCTTAGAAATGCAGATCCAAACGGCCCCCACAAGCTCCCTCTATTTCAATCTAGCGAAGGCTCATCTGAAAGATCAGGAGGTAGACCGCGCCTTTCTAGCCTTTCTCGACGCTTTGGATCAAACAGAACGGAAAGAGGGGTTAGAAATGCCCAAAGATGCCTTGACTGCCTATTTTCAAGGCAATCTACCAATTGAGCTCAAGCCTGATGATCTCGCTCATAATTTTATTGCTTCGATTTCTTTGGCAAATCAAGGCCACTTTGATCTCTTTTTCGACCATTTTTTTGCGGGCTATCCCTACTTCAAAGGCAGTTTTCTTGACTTCAAAATACGCGGTATTATTTACTTGCGTCTTTCTCAAAAGGCTGTTGAGAAAAGAGAGTTTTATCTCACGGAAGCTCAGAAAAATTTGCGCAAAGCTCTTGCGCTGGAATGTAATGATGCCTCTCTCTATAGAAGCTTGATTTTGCTAGCAAAGGATGCGAAAAAGGAGGAAGATATCCTCTTCTATTTGGAGAAATTGGCGAAGAGTGAAGCACATTTCTTACGCCAAGACATTCTCTTTTATGTACAGGAAGCCATGATGCTTGGTAGAAGGGAGATTGCAGAAGTGGTTGTCGAGAAGGGTAAGCAGCTTTATAGTTATAGTCGATCGATAGAAGCTGCGGAAAAAATATTGGGGAGTAAATGATGCAAAAAGAAAATATTGGGGATTACAAAGTCCTCAAACAGATAGAAAAGGGCCCTCTTGGTGCCGTATTATTAGCAGAACACCGCTTCATTAAACGGCCCTATGTTTTGAAAGTTCTGCCTCTCGATCTCTGCCAAGATCGCAACTTCATACAGCGCTTTGAACAAGAGGTGAGTCGCTTTGCTGCTCTGGAACACCCCCATTTAGTGCGTATTCATAATGTCTCCTTTTGTGAAGGTACCTATTTTCTTGTCACTGATTGTGTAGTCGATTCGTTTGGCGAGACAACCAATTTAGCCCAATATATGGCCGGTCGAAAAGGGCGTTTACGAGAAGAAGAACTTTTATCTGTTGCTACTCAGATTGCTGATGCTCTAGATTTTGTGCATGAAAAAGGGGTGATCCATGGCTGTCTCACTTTGAATAGCATTTTGATTGGTGAAGACAATCCTGGCATCGATGTGTGCCTTTCTGATTTGGGATTGCTCAAATTGCTACACCCAGCTGCGATTGTAGCGAAGACGTTTCAGGCTACAGCAGATGCACTTGGTCTTGCAGAAGAGAAGAGCGGGATGGAGCGCTATCTACCCACGCCAATCGAAGGTGAAAAGCTTTCAAAGCTCGGTCAAGCCTTTCTTCAAGTGTTTGCCTTTTTGGCGCCTGAACAGAAGCAGTCTGATCAGATGACAGCGGCTGTCGACTCCTATGCTTATGGCGTTTTGCTCTATTATTTGATTAAAGGTGTCTTTCCCGAAGGAGTCTTTGAACCAGTAGCGAGCAGTGCTCCTGAATACCGCTTTGACTGGGATGGCTTGATCATGAACTGTCTCAATCGCGATCCCAAGAGGCGTCCAGAGAAGCTCTTGCCTCTTTTGGGTAAGACCAAAATGCGGACAATTCCTCCAGAGTTGCAGCCACGCAGCTTCCCTGAGGTGAAGAAGGAGGAGGCGAACACTGTTCAATTGGTAAAAGAGCATCTGATTCCTGATCATCCTGTAATCACTGAAGAACCCTCTCCAATGCCAATCATCCAAAGAGAAGAGTTTGCTGAAGTGGCAGCAGCGCCTGTCTTAGAGAACACAGTAGTGGTAGAGAAAAGGGACTTGACTGAGGCAACCTCACAGCCGATCACACCGCCGAGGAATGTCGAGTATGCTCAAGCGATTCAGATGATGCTCAATCGCGATCCTGTTGTGACTGAATACCAACCTGCTCACGGAGAAAAGATTAGTACAGAGCCGCTACAAACTGAGATGGTGGTGATTCCAGGAGGCGAATATATGCGCGGTTCGAATGAGGGGAATCGCGATGAAGCTCCTTGTCATAAGATTATTTTGGATAGTTTTGCGATCGATATTCATCCAGTTACTAATGAGCAGTTTGTGCGCTTTTTGGAATACATGGGAGGAGAGAAGGATCAGCAGTATAATGATATCATCCGTCTGAAGGAGTCTAGACTGAATCGTGTGGGAGGGAGGCTTTCGGTGGAATCGGGTTACGCCAAGCATCCCGTTGTGGGAGTTACTTGGTATGGTGCTCTTGCTTATGCGCGGTGGGTGGGTAAGCGGCTGCCTACTGAAGCGGAGTGGGAGATAGCGGCGCGAGGTGGTTTGGAAAACGCTCCCTATTCTACGGGTGAGAATATTGAGAAAAACCAAGCTAACTTCTTTAGCTCAGATACAATTGCAGTACGTAGTTACGCTCCAAATGCTTATGGAATCTATGACATGTCAGGCAATGTTTACGAGTGGTGTCAAGATTGGTATGGCTACAACTACTATGAGAGTTCTCAGCAGGAGCCCAATAATCCGAAAGGGCCACTTCAGGGGGTTTATCGAGTGTTGCGTGGCGGCTGCTGGAAGAGTTTGAAAGAGGATCTGCGCTGTTCACACAGACATCGCAATAATCCTGGCACGATGAATGGAACTTACGGATTTCGATGCGCAGCCAACGTGAGATAGATTATCACAAGCTTTGTGAAGAGATTTGGGAGCATGACCGGCATTATTACATAGAGAATGCTCCTCAGATTTCGGATCGCGAGTATGACCGGCTTTACGAAGAGCTGGTGAGCTTGGAAAAGAAGCATCCCGAGTGGATTTTTCCAGGCTCGCCGACGCAGCGAGTGGGGGAGAGTCTTGTAGGAGGCTTTCCTGTTGCTAAGCACAAAATGCCGATGCTTTCACTCGCCAATTCCTATTCAGATGAAGAGGTTCAGGAATTTCTCAGGCGGATGGAGAAGCTCCTTCATCAAACTGACATTGTTTATGAGGTGGAGTTGAAACTCGATGGCATAGCTTGTGCGGTGCATTATGAGAAGGGGATTTTGGTTCGGGCTGTGACTCGAGGTGATGGGGAGAGGGGCGATGAGATTACAGCCAATGTCCGGACGATCCAATCGCTGCCGCTCCAGCTTTCTGGCGATTATCCCGAATCTCTCGAAGTGCGCGGAGAAGTCTTTATGCCGAAGAGGGTATTTGAGGAGCTAAACAAAAATTCTTCCAAGCCTTTTGCCAATCCGCGCAACGCAGCAAGTGGTTCGCTTAAGCTGCTCAATCCTAGTGAAGTAGCGAAAAGAGGGCTTGCGATTTCGATTTATGGAGTAGCGGATTCTTCCCATGAATTTAAGAGTCACTATGCGAGTCTAAAAGCTTTGATGCGTTGGGGGCTTCCTGTAGTTGGGGAGCACAGGCAGTGCCATAATTTTGATGAGATCATGGCTTTTGCGGATGAGATCGAGATGAAGCGAGAGACTCTGCCCTATGAGATTGACGGAATTGTAGTCAAAGTGGATGACTTAGCTTCGCAGAAAAAGCTTGGAGTGACTGGCAAGAACTACCGCTGGGCGATTGCCTACAAATTTGCGGCGAAGCAGGCGGAGAGTGTGATTTTGGATATTACAGTGCAGGTGGGAAGAACGGGTGTGCTGACGCCTGTTGCGGAGCTTGAGCCTGTCTTTGTAGCAGGAAGTACGATCTCAAGGGCGACTTTGCATAATGCTGATGAAGTGAAGCGGAAAGATATACGAATTGGGGATCATGTCTTTATTGAAAAGGGTGGAGACGTGATTCCGAAAGTGGTCTCTGTGATCACAGCGAAAAGAAAAGCGGATTGTAAGCCGTGGGAAATGCCAAAGCGCTGCCCAGCTTGCGATGCAGAGGTTGTGCGCTTCGAAAATGAGGTGGCAACACGCTGTCCGAACAAGACTAGCTGCCCAGCGCAAGAGCTGCAGCGCATCATTTTCTTTGTGGGCAAAGGGGGAATGGATATCGAGAATCTGGGCAAAAAGGTGGTCTTGCAGCTTGTCGAATTAGAGCTTGTAGAAAGCATTTCCGATATTTATAAATTAAAGGCCGAAGACCTCTACAAACTGCCTCACTTCAAAGAGAAGTCGGTGAAAAATCTGCTAGAGGCGATTGAGGCTTCAAAAGAGGTGACGCTCGACCGCTTCATTCTGGCGCTCGGAATTCCTGGAGTTGGAGCTGAGACTGCTTCACTATTGGCTCATAGAGCTGGTAGTCTTGAAAGGCTATTCGAATTGACTGAAGAAGAGCTCTTGATGATTGAGGGAGTAGGCCCTGTTGTTGCCAATGCGGTGATCTCCTTTTTTGCTGATGAGAGCCATCTGAACGAAATCACAGAGCTTTTGGAGGCTGGGGTCATCCCGCAAATACAGAAGACGGATCAATTCCAAAATCACCCATTTGAAGGCAAAAGCTTCGTTTTGACCGGTTCTCTTGAACGGTATACCCGAGATAGTGCGACCAGTCTAATACGAGAGCGTGGGGGGAGGGTTTCGGGCTCTGTCAGTGAGAAAACTGACTATCTCCTTCTTGGAGCCGATCCAGGATCGAAGTATGAAAAGGCCAAAAAGCTTGGCATTACTCTCCTTTCAGAAGAGGAGTTCGAAAGGCTTTTATAGCTGAAGGTCAAAGCTTTCGGGAGGCTTCTGCCCAGATCGAAATAATACATCTGCTTCGAACCGATCTCTCAAATTCGCCGCGCTATCTGGCTCTCATTTGTGACATTATTTGTGAGAAATGGTATCACCTTAAAAAGTTCGAATTGTGACAGTTTGATTTTTTGACATCGATGCCTCCCTTGAAAATAGTGGATTTAGACGCGCCAAAGCCGCGGGCTTGACCGACTCACTCCCGGAGCTTTCTCCCAATCCCATCTGTAGCCTGGCTACATTCATCTACTATTAAAAATTTATACAAAACTAACATAAATTATGATAGAATTGTTTATAATTAATTTATAATAAGTAGATTTATGTCTTCAAATATCAGAAATAGAGATTTGGGCGATGGCAGTGGTTCGGTTAGCAGAATTACGATGTCACGATCTGAGAAGGTGGCGCTCAGCCTGATCACTTTGACTGCATTGGCAGCGATCGGTTTGGGTGCCTATGGATTTATCCAGGGGAGATTTTTAAACACTATAAAGATAGCCACAATGGCCTCGGGCGGGGGAGTGTTATCCGTTGTTATAGCCCGTCTCTCTTGGATATCTTGCTGTAAGGTGCGTGACCCTCTGAAGGAAAGTGGCGAGGCTGGACTGTCGGGTGCTTTACCCTCTCCAGTCGATTTAACTGGAGAAAGCGGTGCTGGGCCGCATGGGGGCGAGGAGGCGGTTCCGAGAAGTTTGGCGGAATTTGGTCAGCCGGTAGCTGGAGCAGCAGACAGGGTGGGTCTTGATGATCTTCCGGAAGTCGCCCTACCGCCAATCGTCCCTGAAGCCGAGATGCGGCCTGTCCTTGACGCGAT
>Ga0214923_10002595_pt1 | contig 23765 bp, 21 predicted proteins | sample LL1510_MetaG_FD_177993 | JGI IMG/M metagenome (GOLD analysis project Ga0214923, IMG submission 177993) | Freshwater microbial communities from Lake Lanier, Atlanta, Georgia, United States - LL-1510 | ecosystem: Environmental > Aquatic > Freshwater > Lake | place: USA: Georgia | collected...
CCTGGTATACCTGCAAATGTAACTGCTGTAGCCTATGATTCTTCTGCTTCTATTACATGGACGGCCCCTACAGGTCCAGTATCAGGTTATGATATATCTTCTAATCCTGCTACGACTCTTAGAACATCGACAGGTACATCATTCATATTTACAGGTCTAACAAATGGAACTTCATATACATTTAGAGTAACTGCTAAGAATGGACTATTAAAAGGTACAGCATCTGATCCATCTAATCCTGTAATACCTTATCAGCCCAATCCTCTGTTTACAGATCTTGGAACATATGCTACTCAACCAAATCCTGCATTCAAACTTGGATCCAAGATATATGGAACATTTGATAATAAATTATTTAGTATTGAGGGCCCAACATATACGGTACTGCAAACACTATCTGGAACAGCAATTGGTACTTTAAATCGTATAGGCAACACTTTATATGGTATTACTGCCGGTTCGGTCTTTGCTTATGATACTAGTTCTGCTATCTTAAGAACAGTTGGAACCCTTACAGTAGCTACAGGGTATTCGGCCCTAGATCCATCTGGAAATATCTATGTAACTGATTTCACTGGAGTATACAAAATAACATCTACATCAATGACTAAAATTTCTTCTGAAATTATACAAGGAGCTCTTTCTGTATCTAATAATGTTTTGTATGGTATTAAAATAGATACGCCAAGAAGACTAATAAGTATAAATTTAAGTACGTTTGCTACAACCACTACTAATCTTACTTCTAGTGTAGACAGTGACTCCGCTGTTGTAGATTCTGGCAAAGTATACTTTTATGGTAGATCTAGTAATCAAGACATTATAAATTCTTATTCATTAACTAATCAAACTTATACAACTATATGGAATTTTGATTTAAATTCAAATAAAGGTACGTCACCTGTTGGTAGAATTTTTATCGATTCATCTTCCCAAGTCTTATATGGAATCTGTAATACAGGAGGAATAGGTTCAGGTACAATGTATAGTTATAATCTAATAACATCGACAATGACTGTCTTAGTCAACTACGGTCAATCTAATGGTACAGGGCCATTATCTATTGCAATTACAAGGGAAGTTGGTAATGCCTACGTAGTTACAGGTGGCGGTGATCCTAATATAACACCTCGTATAAGACCTCGTGCTGCAGGACCATATAGACTAGGTCAAATAAATCTGCCCGCTTTTGTAGTAGATTGTTTCAATCACGGTACCAAGATTCTGCGTCTCCTAGATGACCAAGAGGTGTGGAGTCCTATTGAGACGCTACGTGTTGGTGACTTAGTCAAGTCCTATAAACACGGCTATCGTGCTATCATAGAAATTGGTAAGGGATCATTCATTAATAATCCGGAACTCTGGCACTCTCGCATGTATGTTGGTCAACATGGTAGCCACGAACCACTCTACATTACCGGTGGTCATGGTCTCTTAGTGGACTATCTGACTCAAGAAGAGGAAAAGGCACAGTCAGTATTCTGGGGTCGCGATGAACAGATAATCGATGACAAAATCCTGATGGTAGCACCTGTTTCTACCGAATTCAAAGGTGTAGATGACATTCAAGTCTTTACATACTATCATTTTGTTCTCGAAAATGATGGTGATGCTAATAGACGCTATGGTGTGTGGGCCAATGGATTCTTAACGGAGACCCCCTCTCTCAACCTTTTTAGAGCTGGGAACCTGCACTCGTTCTAAGTTTTTCTGATTTGCCTCGATAAATTCTTTGTATTTTAACAAGTCATCAAATGCCGGTTGAGGAATAGTAGCCAAGTCAAAAAACATACCGCTTCTGTTTTCAGATACAGCAACGTTATGTTTTTTCAGAATCCGTGCAACTTCTATACAGCCATTCTTGTCCATAGTTTTCATATACTCATTAAATTGGCTACGGCGTTCATATTCCGTCATCTATTCAGATCCGGATGTAATCGGGTTAGCATTCAACCGCACCTTGAACATTACATTCATCAGGCCTTGATTCTTAGTTAAGAGACGTATCACAATAGTAGATTCCTCTTTGTTAACCGACATTGTATAATGAGTGGGTCCATACATGAGTTTCAAACAATCAAATCGAAGAGATTCTACAGGCACATTTGGTGCAGTTAACTCAATAACAAACCATTCTGCATCGCCCATGTCAACATGTTCTCCTATTGCAACTCCTCTGTTATAGTCAAAAATACGTCGGCGCCCGTTTTCAAAACGTCGAGATACCATAAAACCCCATTGAATATTGTGATTCACGAGTTTGTTAGTCGTAACAAAATCCTGAATTAAGAGGTCAAGAGAATTATCCATTGATTGAAATGTATACATGAATTGTTTAAGTTGACCAAAGTTAACTTATGCAACCTCTGTCTCAGATACCGCAGGTAACAATGGTTTGACAGGACCAGCTATATTAGGCAGAATCTCTTCAATGACACCCGCTGCCTGGATAAATGCATCACTTTTTTGAAAACGCGATTTCAAGATCTTAATGCGTACCTTTGAACCCGGAACTAGTGTATCAAAGTCCACATTGCCCACATGGAATTCACGGGGCAGAAGAACACGGACGGCCTCTAGGATCTGACCACCTTCTGTTAGAAGCGCATAGGCTCCCATTTTATTTGCCTTTAGAATCTGGCCATCAACTAGCTGACCCTCGTTGAGTAAGAGGCAGTCAATACGCATCTTACAGTGAAACATGAAATCACCGGTAAAACGGCCATGCTCAGCCTGTCCCATAGACCTCGCCATGATTTTCATCGAATTTTCACGGACATAACCGTGAATACAGCATTGGCCCTCCATTTCCTTTGCCGCCTTTGCTAGAATGAATCCATCAATGTCGGTGGATGCATCGCGGAACTCGGCCGGTTTAAGTGCAATCCTCTGTTCAATAAATACCGGGGCAAAGAGTGACATTTAATTATACCGTGTAAAAAATCATGACAGTGTCATTTTTTTATTGCGTCTATTGCTCCTATAAACCAACGGACCCCGCCTACCTTACGAGCATCTAAGAGTCGTGTTAAAAACTCCATATACATACATAGTGGTTGATGGGAAAAATCTTTTATGTGTTCGGGTTTTAATCCACGTTTTTTGGAACCGGCCTCGTCCCATGGCTCTGAGTGTGATATGATGAATGGTCTTAACATCTCATCGCTCATTGCTCCTTCGTGTAAGAGTATTACACGGGGTCTGTGGTCACCCATGGTAGAATTATTACCACATTCTGCACCACCGGGCTTGGATTTGGGATTTGTAAGATCCATGGTCTTAAAGATGAGTTTATTCTTGGATTCCTTGTTAACCACTTTGGGTGATAGAATACCGACCAAAGAGCCCATCTTAGTAGCCGGTTTGTATAATGCTTTTTCTACCAGAGCTTCTACCATAGAAGTACATGGGCCGTATTGACCTCCTTGACGGCACTTATATTCTGGTTTCAATGTCTCGGGATTATAAATACGATATGCTGTTAGCGAAGACGATTTTATTATTTCTCCGCGTAGAACTTGTTCCAGCTCGGCATTTCCTTTTAATGCTGTTTCTAGCAAAAATTTTTGTTCATCGTAGTTAATCATCTTATCAAACCACCATCGGAGTGCTACCGTGCGTGTTTCGGGTACCTTAAAATGGTCGCGTAGCCAAGTCCATATTTTAAGAGTAGATGGTATTTCTGTAGGCAATGGACCTCCATCTACAAATGCTAACCAGTCGGCCCATCGTTGTAAAAGATCACTATTGACTTCTTCTACAATCTCTACAGAAGCAGAAGCCCCTCCACCTGCAGAAGCAGAAACAGGAGCAGGAGCAAACACCTTTGAAAAAACCGGTTTATCAAGAATAAGAAATTTTCTACTAAGTTGATATGCTCTTGCATAACGAAGAGCCATAGGAATTTCTGTGTGGACACCGGCGGGTTGAAATACTAGGTAACCGGCCCGTTTAATCAAATATCCTTCAACCGGTCCTCTATGAATCTTAAACCGTTTTCCATCAATAAGTTCAAGTAATGCTTCTGATCTAATTTCCCATGGCAAGTCCCTGAATATTTCATGTATCATTGTCTCAGGAACTATGACCTGGTCATCAAAGAGATGCCGAACAAGATCAAGCTTAGCCATAATAGTTCTTCTTGCATCCGATGCTACATACGTACTTGTATCTAATTCAAGATCGGCCGGCAAAGACGATGCACACTCATGTTTACACACTTGATAATCACAGTATGTAGTATAGTCCTGGTCATTGGCCGAGTACTCAGGAAGAGTGCGTCCCTGTGCATCTATTTGAATCCTAGGTGGCAGACTAGTAAATATAATTGCCTCCATTTCCAGATTACAGTCCCACGCATTTTTCTTCAAGAGACGTTGAACTAGACCCACTAAACGGGCTTTTCGTATAGCCAGACGATAGGCATACATGTCAGCCGTCTCGAGACCCGGAATAAGTGTTACATGCATGTAAATAGTACAATTATTATATGACATAGGAGGAGCACCTAGTGAGCGCTCGGTTGCACGCAGAGCAGAGTGGGAACAGTAACGAATAGCGCGTCCAATAATCTGGTCTGTACGATTCAAGTGATACCAGGAATCCAAGATATGCATTTCACGCACACATTTCAAGTCAAGACCTTCTGATGCCACTTGAGACCCAATAATAGCTTTTACCGATGTTCCAAGAGGGCCCCACACAGGATCCGTCCACGTAGTGGCCATACGAACCAACCCAGGAAAATCCGGACTTATTTCATCTTCAGATGTCAATAATATATAATAGGCGGGTGCAAATTCATGGGTAGATACATGACCTGCATTAGTCTGTGAACAGATTGCACATATTGGTGCTACAGGAGATACACCGGTTAGAAGAGGTGCAACCTTTCCATCAGATAACTTGCGCTGAAATCCGGCTCTTTCTAGTGCAATAGCCAACGGAAGAGCACCGGCCTTGATATAGCGACTATAGGCAAAACATATTCCACGGGCTCTTACAATTGAATCCACAATTTTCTTAATCTTGGGAGCAGTGTTTTCGGTAAACAAAGCCGGATTAGAGGAGTCTTTTAATGAAAAAACTCGGATCTTACGCGTAGCCGTTCTGGCTTCTACGGCCTTGAAATGTGTATTCCAACCTTCGGTACCATAAGAGCCATCGGGATATGTAATATTTGCCATTTGCATACGGAGATCAAGCATAACATCATTTTCACCTTCACCACCTTCTTCACCAGCAGTTCTCATAGTAGCACCGCGAAGAGCAGAGTCTACGGGTGAACCTGGGATCGGTTGAGTAAATACTAGGGGCAACACACCCAGTGCAATACGATCAAAATCTGTTAGAACCAATGGAGTCTTTGTAGCAGAAACAGTCGGCCAATCTTGAGCTACAGTATCCGATTTTAGGCGAAGCGGAAATGTATATGGATTCTCGCCACGCATGTAACTTACATACTTGCGAGCGGCCGATTCAAGTGCGGTTGGATGTGTAATTTCTCCCGTAGGACCAAAAATACTAGAGGCTAACAGATTATGTTCCTCGGTCTTGGTATCATTCATAATCAAGATATTTAAGAGACGTAGAATTTCGGGTGCTGAGTTGTACATGGGCGTGGCCGTCATTAATACAATACGGAGTCCCTCGGCATTTAATGCAATCCGTTTCAAGTATGGATTCAGAGCCTTTCCACCTGCATTTTCACCGGCTTCTGCTACAGAATCATTGTCACCAACATCACGTAAATTATGGGCCTCGTCGATTATGATCAGATGTTCAGAAAATAATTTGCGCATAATCTCATTTTCGGCTATAATACGTTCTTGACCATCAAGACCGGCTGGAACATGGTCAGCCAATGATTTTTTAATCCAATTTGCAAATGCCTGGTATCCTGTAATTGTATACCGTTTACGTCTATCAGCATCTACAGCAAATGCAACGGCTTTTAAATCAGGATTATTCATGAGTCCAAGACGTTCAAGATAGGATGTTCCCGTACATTGATTGGTTGTCCATTCCTTTGATTCTTCTGACCACTTAAGTTTAGATATATCAAAAATGGTCTTTTTAAAATTTTCTTGAATAGCTTGGGGAACTAGGACAATGACCTTGTTAGGAGTAGTGTCCAAAAATTGTTCTGCTATGGTTACTGCACTGCATGTCTTACCTACACCAACACCGTGAAAGAGAAGAAGACCTAGATAAGGAGTTAGAGGATGCATGAATCGGCTTACTAGACGTTGTACGGGTGTAAGTTCAAAGACAGCTTCGGCTTTCATACTTGTGCATGGATCAAGAGTGCCATTGGCTACATCGGCTGCAATTGCTCTTGATTCGTAGAATTCGCGTTTTTGATATAGACGGGAGGCAAATGTTGGATCTTCAGGGTCCGGGTAGACACCGGCCATTTCGTCACGGGTCTTCATGGCTTCTGAGGGCCATATCCCTCTGGCCTGCAGAGCTTCCGTAGCGGTCTTACGCATTGAACCGGTTGCAGAAGACCATGTTTCTAATAGTTCAGGCTTCGCCTGAACATGTATTTCTGGCAAAGCCTGAATAGGTATTTCTGGTAGTTCAGGTAGTTCAGGCTTCGCCTGAACATGTATTTCTGGCAAAGCCTGAATAGGTATTTCTGGTAGTTCAGGTAGTTCAGGCTTCGCCTGAACTTGTATTTCAGGCAAAGCCTGAATAGGTATTTCTGGCAAAGCCTGAATAGGTATTTCTGGTAGTTCAGGCAAAGCCTGAACAGGTGGTGCCTCAACAGATGCCTGAATACCATCCATTCCTCTTATTATACACTATAATTTCATCACCAAAATTTGACCCTCTTTTTATATATAACCATAAGTAATGCGTCGTACATTTAATAAAGACTTGCTCAACACACTAATACAAGAGAAAAGTGCTACTCTGTTAGAAACCTATGATACACTTAATATAGATTCAATAATTAAGATTAAATGTTTATGTGGTACAGAATTTGAAAAACGATTCCATACTCTGGTATACAAGGGTGGCGGTGCATCGTGTTTTGACTGTAGTAAAAAACAGGGACGCGAAAAAGCTAAACAGAAATGTCTCGAATTATACGGTGCAGAATCCGTATTCCAAAACAAAGACATTCAAGAAAAAATTAAAGCCACAAATCTTGAAAAATATGGTGGCAATCCAGCACGATGCGAAGCTATTAGAGAAAAAATAAAAACCACAAATATAGAAAAATATGGTGTACCAATGGCTCTTCAAAATCCCGCAATCAAACAAAAAGCCACAGAATCATTAATTGAACATTACGGGGCCGAACCATTCAAGAATCCTCTTATTCGTAATAAAATAAAAACCACAAGTCTAGAACGATATGGTGTAGAAAATGCCATGCAGAATAAAGATATAACAGATAAAGTAAAAGCAACAAATCTAGAAAAATATGGTGGACATCCTCTTCAAAATGAAGTTGTCATGACAAAACTTAAGAAAACTAATCTTGAAAAATACGGAGCTGAAAATCCATTTCAGAATCCTGAAATAAAACAAAAAGCCCTAGACACAATTGTTGCTAAATATGGAACCACGAATGTCATGGAATCTGAAGAAGTAAAAGCAAAAATCCGAGCGACAAATAATGAAAAATACGGCCACGACTACGCAACTCAATCTGCTATCGTACGAGAAAAAACAGAGGCCACTTCACTACAGAAGTATGGAGTCAAGTGCAATCTGATGTTAGAATCCAACAAGGACCAAGTAAAGGCTACAAACAAAGAAAAATATGGAGTCGAATATTCTTTGCAAAGTGAAGTTGTAAAGGCAAAGTCAAAGACAACCTGTATTGAAAAATACGGCGTAGAATATCCAAATCAGAATCCTGAACAATTTGCTAAGAAAAATGCCTATAAACGTAAACCATATACATTTCCTAGTGGTGTTCGAATGGTACAGGGTTCTGAACCTCTCGCATTAGATATCCTATTACAGACATACACAGAAGATCAACTTATCACTGAAGTTACTAAAGTACCCAGAATACTCTATACCATAGATGGTAAAGATCATTATTACTTTCCTGATATATACATACCTCACGAAAATAAAATTATTGAAGTCAAAAGTACATGGACATATGCATCTAAGATAGATAATATTCAACAAAAAGCCGATGCAACAAAGGCCCTAGGATATACATATGAAATTTGGATCTTTGATAAAAAACAGCGCGTAGCTATTGTTTAGACCTGTTTTCGTGCTTTTTCTAACACATCGAGTTTTTCTATATTATAAGGACGAATCAATGCCACTGCTTCTTCGTATGTACACCACCGTACAGCTCCAATTTCTCGCATTTGATCCTGGTTTGCCGGATCTAGTTTAACTTCTAACGTCGACGGAGCCTGTGCTAACCAATATTTATGCCGATACCGTATTCCATTACTTCCTAAAAATTCTTCTACTAAGACAGTATCTTGTACTGTAAGTTGGTCAGATATAATCCCAGCCTCTTCATATGTCTCACGAAGTGCACATGCTAGTTCAGTCTCAACTGAGCTACGACGACCTTTAGGAAATCCCCATTCTGCCTCTTTCCATGTTGTAGTCGATGACTTTATCATGGATTCTAAACGCCCAGATGTTTTGAGAGTGTCCATCTTAGACCGAGCCTGTTCATATTCAACCTGGTATCGTCGAGATGCAGGACCATTCCACAGGATTCGCCATAAGTCACTAAAAGATTTTTGTAAAAGACGTGTCCGCTCCTCTAATGTAGTTTGATCAATCAAAGACTGGATTTCCTTGTCAGAATCCCCGTATTTGCCCCGCATCAGCTCAATATAACCGAGAGAATCACGTCGCCTGATAAGTAGCCATTCTGTAGAAGACGTTTGGCGAAATGCCAAAATACCGAGTGATGTTATTGGGTCTTTGCATTCACGAAAAAAATGTCCATATTTGCCACAATTACTACATACAGACATGGTCCCTTAAATATCTAGGTTTTGGGTCTTTTAGGTCTGACCATTTTACTTTTGTACCTAGCTATAAAAACTTGACTGGGCTGGCCCCCAGCTAGTATTAGGTGAAGCGAGGATGTCCGAGTGGTTAAGGAGACGGGCTTAAGATCCGTTGGAGCAATCCGCGTGGGTTCGACCCCCACTCCTCGCATTTTTTGATTGTATAACTTCTTAACTATAAGTAATGCATTTACCACCCGAAGTATGGGGACCCATTTTTTGGTCAACTCTACATATTGTAGCTCTTGCATATCCTACAGAGCCTTCATACGCCGACAAAAAAGCAGCAAAAGAATTCTATACTTCATTTACTGTTCTTCTTCCTTGTCCTGTATGTAGATCTCATTATACTGAAATAATAAAAGCCATGCCTATTGATACATGGTTAGATAAACGGTCTTCTCTCTTAGAATGGACTCTGGCCGTTCATAATCAAGTAAATAAACAACTGGGTAAACGCGAAATTTCTATGGCCGAGTTCCATCGCAAGTATCAACAAATGGCATCTCTTGGTCTTCCTCATCCTCCCTCTGGTGTACTCGCTGAAATGAAAGAGGCCACTGAAAATGCTGCATATGCCCAGGGAATCTTACATACGATTCTGGGGGTTACCGCTGTAGGAGCCATTGGTGGACTTTTGTGGACATCGTATAAGTAGATGCAGGAAATAGTTATGCATAATTTTCATTACATTTCTGAAATAACTACACTTGATTACATCACAGGAGAACAGAGACCTATCTTGGAATTAACTATAGACAAGAATATTTTGCATGTTTCTTTTATTAGGTCAAGTAAAGAGTATTCATTAAATACTCTTTTAAACAAAGTAATATGTTATGCCCGTAATCAACAGATTCCAACGATTCAACTAAGAGATGATGCTCAGTTCCTGACATTAAATGGACAACCCTGTATTCATCGATCATTGTTTTACCGAGCCTTTGAAGGAAAACCGAGTATATATGAATCCAAAGGATGGAAACCTATGGATCCCACCGCTTCTTTGCTTACTGTAATAACTGCATTTACAAATGAAGATGCACAGGAATTAATACCAATATTTAATTCTATACGTTCACCGTGTCCATCTATACCTAACAATGCAACACCATTTGGCAAATGGATAAATACCCAGACATGTGAAGTCCTTAATTATTTTTATAATATTTTAAATATTCTAAGTACTCCCGCTAACATGAACAGAACAGGAGCAAAAGGATTTATAGAGGCTCTGTATAAATTTAAGAGAGTTAATGAGGTCCTTTCATATTACATAACTTAAAATATATCCAAAATATAGAATGGTTATGTACAAATGTAAAACAGAGTTTATTGTAGGTGAATATGCTGAAAATGGTGAAATGATAGAAGAACCGTTTACAGTAAAACAAAATTCTTTTTGGAATGAAGGTAAACGTGTTGGCAATATGGTATATTTAAATAATAGAACACAAACAATTTTAATAAATCAAGATGAACTTGTTAATTTTACAAATGAAACCAGAGCAAAAGGTGGATATAGGAAAAATAGAAACAAAAAATCTAGGTCCGTAGTAAGGAATGAAAGAAGTAGAAGTAAAAGCACGCGTAAGCGATGCTGAATTTGCTAAACACGAGGGTGAATGGTTTACGACCAAAGATATGCAGATTTTTGACGAAGATGTCGATGTCTATGCTATTTCCCATCCTGATGATGTAAAGGCCGGTAAACCCGAGCGCAAATTATTGGCTAAGCTAAGAAAGGGTGCTATTCCAAAAGAAACTGTACAAGTTGGATGGGATGCTTTCCGGCTTCTAGCTATTCCTAGTAGAAACCGCGGTGCTGCTGCTGGCCCGATAGATACCAAGGGTATCTATTGGAGTAGTCGAAAACCCGTAAAAATAGATAAATGGTCGGCTCAATATATGACACCTGATTCTAATGGTAAACAAGTCGAAAGTAAGATGCGTGTTAACAATGTAGTTTCGAGCGGTGTAATAGGTTATTACGAGAAAACTCCGTTTCTGGGTCAACCGTGTCGTATGACCGGTTATACTCGTTCGGGTCTCAAACAGTTCTTACATGGTCTCCCATTCTTAGCTGCGATAGATGCCCAGTTCAAGAAACTTGTGCCCTCCGCCCACAAGAAACAGCTGGCCGAAGTCTCCAAGAAACCAATGTATCAGATTGGTGATACTGCGTTCAGTACTCTGACGGTTAACAGTAATTTCAGAACGGCCTTGCACAAGGACGCCGGTGATTACACCGAAGGATTCGGTAACTTAACCGTAATTGAATGGGGCAAGTATCATGGTGGTGAGACGTTGTTTCCTCGATTTGGTGTGGGTTTCAATATTCGTACAGGAGACTTTGTAGCCATGGACGTGCACGAATGGCATACAAATGCACCCATTACGACTACAGCAGAAGATACCAAGTATAATAAGAGTCTCCCGGATATTAGAACACGTGACCAGGCTACTGGTGTTATTGGTAGTCAGGAGCTCTATCAGCGCGTTTCATTCGTCTGTTATTTCCGTGAAAAAATCGCAAAATGTAACGAGCAGGAGACCCGTGATTATTACAAGAAAATAGATTTTGATTTGAAAGGAGCTACTACAAAGGCAAAAGAGGCCCATATCAAGACTCTGGTCTTACCTGGACTAACGGGTTCAGTTGAAGAGGCCCATGCACAACGCGCTAAGGCTCCTCGGCATACTGTGAGAAGAAGAGCTCAGACCGAGAAATTAAGACGCCGTAAACATTTTGAATAGAGAATATGACTTTAATTTTATCATTCCTCGATAAGGGATGATAAAATGGCTCATGAATCCAAAGATTGCAGTGTTAATTTTTATAGTTTTTCTAATTTCGTATATCACGTTCATCGATGAAGAAGGCGGTTTCAGTAAAAACTTTCTGTCATTTGGTCCATCTCAAACACGTTTTCTTGGAATTAAGATGGATAGCTGGCCCAAGGTTATTTCAGTCTACTGCATCGGTTTCTTAGCAGCCATCATGACTACATATTATGACACGGTGGTCGATAATCACATCCATTCTTATATATGGAACAAGGCAATCAAGAAAGTTCCATTCAGTAAACTATGGACCCATATAATAGTCTTTCTAGAACCCTTCTTTGATGAGATTCTTGCAATCATTCAATTTTTTACAACAATGACAATGCAACTGCAGTTCTTGATACCGCAGTTTATAGGACATTTTATAGCAGATGTTCCCTTTACTTTACAGACGCTGGCATCTAAAAAATTTAGCTCTGCATAATAATGTGGACCGCAGAACTTATTTTTGGATCCTTGATCTTACTTTGGCTCGGCTATGAACTTGGAGGTCGATTTCTGTTAGAATCCATGCAGAATTTATATGGCTGGGCTCGCCTGTTAGGAGGCCTAGCTATTCTAGGTTTCTTATACTGGCATTTTTCAGCTAATCCGGAACATATAAAGGACTCTTTAGAACTTGCTAAGTATCTGATGTTACCATCGACATCTGGCCGTTATACAGATACTCCTAGTCGAGTCTACGGTGTCGAGAAACGAGCAGTAACAAATCTGATGAAGAAAAAAGTAGCAGCAGACCAGGGTTGGAAGTGCTCGCATTGCAAAGAGACCTTGGATGAATCGTATGAAGTAGACCATATTCTGGCACTTTATAAAGGCGGTTCTAATGATGTTGAAAATCTAGAGGCTCTTTGCCGAAATTGTCATGGTAAAAAGACGATGAAAGAACGTTTAGAAACATCTTAGACTAGAATAGTATGCAGGGACAAACATTCGGTTCAAATATTAAGTGGCCAGGTATTCCCACTGCAGTTGCACTACCAAGTGGTTCCATTTACTTAATCTATGCTCTTATTGCACTGTTTATCATCGGTGTTATCATCATCTTGGTCGATTTGTATTATCCTTTCTTGCCAGTAAATCCCTTTGGACGTCTATCAACTACTGCTCGAAATGGTCAATTATTCTGGACCGGTGGAGGTGAGAATCTGATTGTCCCGACATCACTGTCTCCCACTGTACGCGCTGATACATATTCCATGTCTTTTCAACTCGGAATCAGTGATACCAGAGTTTCTTCCGGCAAATATCGTCATATAATACACAGAGGCTCAAATCCCTGTGGTCTTTCATCGGCTGTAGCTGGACCAAGTGGACACGCTGGTATCCGATTATCAGACTTACCACCTTCAGATTATAGTGGCAATGGACTTCCCGATTTTATGAATCCTGGTATCTTCTTAGACCAGTATACGAATGATATGTATATCTTTGTACATACTACATATACGGATTCTAATGGTCCATTAACTATTTTAGAATCAACTACTGTTTCTGATCTGCCAATTGGCCAGCCTCTTAATATAGGAATTGTGTGCAATCAAAAGACACTTGAAGTCTATGTAGGATGCAAGTTATATACGACTATGTTATTCAAAGGAACACTATTCATGCCTACACAAAATAATGCATGGTATGGCCGGTACTGTGCATTTCCCTTTTCAGGTACAGTACAGAATCTTATGTTATGGGATGCACCATTATCTGCAACAGATATGATTAGAGGCTGTCGTGCATCAGCTATGACTATACCTCAGTCTTGTGCTTCTTCAAAAAATATCCCATTGAAACTATAGAGGAAAGATGGAAACCACGTCAGAAATGTTATATCGCAAGACATTTGGCTCCATCAGTCAAGCAACACAACAGTTCTCTGAATTTAGTGGCGTTTCTTACATAATTCCCATATTTGCCGGTATAATTCTGATTATTGCTATAGCAATTGCTGTGGTATATTATATGGATTATTCTACGCGACGACCTGCAAAGGAACTGTTAGGACCCATAGACTTGTTTAATCCTCCATCGCCTGCAATAGTAGATATTACAACCATTCAAAAAAATATGGCAAATTCATATACGTTGTCCTTTTATGTACAATTAGATGCTGTTCCCGATATGCGAATTAATAGTGTACCATTATTAACCTGGCCTGGTGTATGGGATGTGGGCTATAATGCTGCACAAGAACAACTCATTTGGAAAATTCAAGAATCCAATGATCCGCCTCAGTCGGTCACAGTAAATTCTATCACACTTCAACGATGGAATCAGATTGTAGTGACATTTGAGGGGCGTACTATTGATGTATATTGCAATGGATCTTTGATAACGTCTACTACACTTAACAATGTTTCTCCTTATCCGGCATCATCAATAACCATTGTTCCGACAAATGTTATGGGTAGAATAGCATATATCCAGGTATGGCCCCGGCGTTTACCTACGGGCGAGGTAGCCACTAATTATGTAGAAACATCGGACTCCCAGGGTCGTCCCTATCTTGGTCCAGATTTATTAAAAGCACTCACAATACCAAATATATTTATGATGCAGTGCAAAGGAAAAGATGTTCCGGCGGGTGAAGGACTGCAGTGGGAGTTTCCGTACAGGTAATTTCATCGTTTAACTATAGAAGATGGACCAGGCCAAACTATACCTTCAGCAAAATTCATCTATGATTACCACGGTAGTATTTATTGTCTTGGCACTATTAATTATCTATGTCGTATATTCGTACTTGTATCCGAGTGATGATCCCTCGTACGTTCAGTTCTTAGACAGAGAAAAAGATGCACGAAAATCACCTATTGCACTAAAGAAAAATGGAAAGACACCTGCAATTTTTACTGGGGGTGATTTCACGTTGAGTTTCTGGGTCTATGTGGATGACTGGAATTACAAGGCGGCATCTTACAAGCCGTTGTTTAATCTGGGTCCTTTAGCCACTTCTAGTCAGAGTCGCAGTGTTCTAGTGGGTATGTTGACCCCGATGCAAAATGGTCTGATGATTCGCGGAGCTACCACTGGATCCACAAATTCGAACCAGGGCCCCGACATTACTATGCCAGATGCTAGGACACAACTTCTGAATGGTCAGACCAGTCAGTCCATGTTTTCCTCTACGGTAGATACCCCTTGTGATATCAAGGAAGTGCCTCTACAACGCTGGATCTGTATTACTATAGTCAGCAGTGGTAGAGTTCTGGATGTCTACATGAATGGCAAACTGACTCGCAGTTGTGTACTAGATAGCATTCTCCAGGTTCCTATGGGCGACATCTATCTCAGTCTAGGTAGTTTCGGTGGCCGGTATGCATCGGTACAAATGTGGAATGTACAACTGACTCCCGATGTTATTTATGGTGTGTATCAGATGGGACCTTCTCAGACTCAACATAATATCATCACGGATATTTCCAAGTATCTTGGTGTGAATGTGACTTTTACGGGTTCCATTCCCGGTCAGGCAGATTCTATAATGAGAGATCCTTTTGCATCGTTGACGGGTGTAATAGACTCTGCTCTCCCAGCCGGCTGTAGTGTTGATGCTCTTGCATCTAGAATCACTGGCTAATCAACATTACTTTTTTCAACAGTTACGATAGGATGGAAACTGTCAAAGCAGTATATAACTGGACCTTGGGAGAATCTCTTTTGGCACAATTAATTCAGGTCTTTCTTATTGCATGGATTGCTTACGCAGCTATGTTAGGTGGAAAGAGTCTTATGGATACCATTTCCATTTATTCGGATTCTACGGTTCTCATGCTTCCTAAACTGTATAATTCAACCAAAGTTATTCGGCAAGATCCTAATCAAGTAGATTCGATGACAATCATGCCGAGTATAAATGCACCGAGTGGCCTGGAATTCTCTTACTCTTGTTATCTGTACTTGGATAATAGGAACTTCCAGGGTTCGTCACCTGGTCTACGGCATGTATTTCACAAGGGCTCTTCTACATACAAGCCTCTGATGTGCCCCGGTGTCTTTGTAAAGAATAATGAGAATACTCTGGTTGTCTACATGAACGAGGCAGGAGCATGGAATACAAATTGTGAGATTCCTAGTTTTCCGGTTGGAAAGTGGGTACATCTTGTTATTGTAGTCCGCAACATGAATGTTGATGTATATATCAATGGTAATGTGGCCCATCGTATCACATTGTCTTCTGTACCTAAACAGAATTTTGGCGATGTGATTGTATTTAAGAATGAGTCTTATGATGATAGTACATCTTCTCCTTCGGGTCAGGGCTTTAAGGTCTTAGGTGCGGCAACGGGATTTATCAGTCGTCTTCAGTACACGGGCTATGCACTGAACTATGAGCAGATTGATAGTCTACTTAGAGCGGGACCATCTACTCAGTTGGAAGATAATGGTACGATGACAGCTCCGCCGTACTTGGCAGATTCTTGGTGGGTTACCTATACACGTTAGTGTTACCTATACACGTTAGTGTGTAAATGCTTTTTCTATAACCCACTGTGGTAACCAGATCTTCTTGCCCCTGACGACAGCAACATACATACTTCTAGGCTCCATATCTTCAAGGTTTCCCAAAATTCTACCCTCATCAATGCCTATTGCACCACATTTACAGATAACTAGACTTCTAATACTTTCTATTGTATCGAAACATTTCTTACAATACAAAGCATGTCGTACCGGTGTATATTTTACACCTCCATAGATCATATTATATATTATATAGATTATTACTGTCAATTTTAAGAGTACATCTAAACCCAAAAAGACACCTATGAGATAGAGTTATGCCCGGCGGAGGCGAGTTGACCCTAGTAGCCTATGGTTCTCAAAACAAAGCCATGAGTGGCAATCCCGAGATGACCTATTTTTACAAAGTATTTAAACGCCATACCCATTTCAGTCAGGAATCTATCTCAATTTCAATGGACGGACCTAATGAGATGATGTTAGACACGCCAATCCGTATTAGAGCCAAGATACCAAGATCTGCTGACCTCCTGACTGATCTAACATTTGTCTTCAATATTCCTGAACTCTACGGCATAGGTACTGTAAATGGAAGAACGCCAAATCCTCGTTGGATACACATGCTTGGCCCTCTTATTATAGGGTCTGTTGGAATCTACGTGGGTGGCTCAAAGATTCAGGAATTCACCGGTGAATGGATTGCTCTTCGTGCACAGCTTGATATGACGTCTGATAGATATCTGAAATGGAGGACCATGGTCGGCGATGTCCCAGAACTTAATGAGCCCGAGCGTGGACTGTATGGTCGTTCTAATAAGTATCCAACAGTTTGGACCGGTGCTCAAGTAGCACAGGCTCCCTCCATTCCCACTACAGAAATCCGTGTACCGCTTCCCTTCTGGTTTTCAGAGGCTATTGGTAAAGCTCTTCCTCTAGTAAGCCTCCAATTGCACGAAGTCGAAGTCCAGATTACTCTAAAGACACTTCGAGAACTCTATAGAATTATGGATGAGACAACACAGAAAGAGCCTGTACGTTATGGAACCAAACTTATGATAGATCCCGCATTTCCAACAACAATAGATCCGGTTACTGGAACCAATGATAATCTTACTCTCCAAAATTCTTATACATATTCTCAGCCAAATAATACAGATCCGCTTAATACATTTTATTCTGCTACTACACCAGTACTCCAAGAGGGATTTATTATGAATGCACACTTGGAGGGTAACTATGTCTATTTGACCGAAAAAGAACAGGCTATGTTTGCTGAGCGAGAACTCAATACTCTGGTCCACCAAGTCCAGATGTTTACATTACCAGGAGTGAATACTACAACTAAGATTGACTTGGAAGTGTATGGTCTCATTCATCGTATGGTCTTTTTTGGTCGGCGTTCTGATGCTATTCAGTATAGAAATGATTATTTGAATCTGAGTAATTGGAAGACTAGAAGCCAACCTCCATTTGTGCCTATACCATCAACAGATCCATCGTATCGATCTAATCAAGTCAATTCGGGCCAGGTTGTACCGCTGGGATATGGAAATCGCGATATTTTACAAAGTGCCAGATTAATTTGTGCAGGCAATGAATTATTCGAAGCAAAACCGGCTAAGTTCTATGAAGTCCAAGTTCCTTTTATGACTACAACGGGTTCTGGTATTTCGGGTTTGAATCCGACAGTAAATCCGGATGATGTCATGGGTCCGGTCTATCAGATTCCCTTTGGACTCAATGGATCAGATCACGAACAGCCCTCAGGTACACTGAATACGAGTCGTCTCCGTGAATTCCAACTGGAAGTTACGCCGTGGCCTCTGGGAGCGGCACCGTATGTATTTGATTTTACAGTCTACATTGAGAGCTTGAACTTAGTCAGAATCACGAATGGCATGGGTGGTCTAGCATTTGCCGTGTGATTGCCCTGCTGCGCAGGGCAATCCTTCAGATCTGTACATTTAGTTTTAGGAACTAAACCCCATCATAAAAATGCAATCATATAATAGGGCTATGACAAGAAAAACAAGAAAAGTTAAACGATATAAGTTACAAGCGTACTGGTCAGGTCCGCCTCTTTCTCTTCTTGAGCTTATCTGTCTCGAGTCTTGGGTCAGATTCGGAGCCCAGGTTGACCTCTTCACACACGACAGTGTTGACAGCATGAGAGAGCAGGTGCCCGTCGCCATCCGCCCGTATGTCACTGTTCTTAATGCCGACCTCATCGTCGACAGGAGCCAAAAATTCAACTACGCTGGGGGTCACAAGACTAAGAGGGACGACGCATTCAAGGCCCTCCCCTTCAGTGACTTGTTCCGGTACGAGCTCCTGAGACAACGGGGCGGGATCTGGATGGACTTTGACATCATCTTGATTCGCCCCATTCCCCCCCGACTCCTGAGAGCTCCCTATTTCTTTGTTAGTGAAAGGACTATGCAGGCGGGAGCGTACAAATCCAAAGAGACCTCTAAACCAACGAATGCCTGTATCGGTGCTCGGGAGCCGCATTCGAAGTGGGCCGAACAAATTTGTAATGCGTCCAAGGGTGTGGTTGCCGACTCTGCTTGGACTTTCATGAAGATCTTCCAGTCCACTCTCGGCCCGGAACTCCATCGCTATATTCAACCACCAGAATTTATCATGCCTGTGAACTGGTGGGACTTAGATGGAATTTTTACAAAAGCAGATGATCTAGAACCCAATGGATGTTTGAAATCGAAGTTTGGTGTTCCTCAGACATGTGCAACTATATTGAAAAATCCTAAAACGGTTGGTGTACATCTGTATCGTGCAATTCTAAGAAAACGGGATCTGCCATATGAGGATGAGAGTCAGATTCCTCCGACTTCTCTTCTAGGTCAGATCATTTCCCATGTTAGACGAGGGGACATGCTTTCTTCTTCAGGTTAATTCTCTGTTGACAAGAGCATTATTCTTTAGTGACGCCAGTTTCACTGGCAGGTCAACTAAAGAATTCAGCTCTCAGTCACATAGAATTTGCCCCTTGCATCTTCGTCTTTAACAAAGAAAATTTAAAACTCTCCTCTAATAGGTTTGATGAACAATGGTCGCATCAATTTACAGGTTCGTAATCCTGAGTCACTAGTGCCCGGATTTGAATATCGTACAAAGGTTGGTAATAATGAGGGCGCAGATGCTATTCGCGGTAACATGTCTGCTACACCATTGAATCAGGCATATTTCAGTCCTGCCAATGTCAAAATTGTTCAGAACAAGATTAGAAAAGAAGTATATGATCGTTCTAAGTCTGAATTCTTAGTGGATGAACAGTCGGTAGATGAACTGTTAATTGTCATGAGAGCCATGTATTTACAATATGGTAAGAATCAACCGACTAATATTCCTGGCCAGATTTCTGATCTTAATCAACTTGTAGCAGATTGGTGCGTTCCTAAGATTCTAGCAGAGTGCAGTATGCACAAGACGTATCTACATGATCTTCAGAATCTGCCGGTACCGTTGGCTCATCCAATTAAGATGAGCAAGACGGGTTCTAAGTCGGCAAGCTTTGATAGATTTTTCTAAGAAAAATCCATCCGTAGGATCGGTTCTTTTAGAACCTTTATGATAGATTTTTTTAAGAAAAATCCATTACCACAGTAGAAATGGCACAGCACGGTGGATCATGGAAAAGCATGTTAGGATATCAAAATACATCAGATAAACTTAATGATTTGCTATGGTCTTTTTTTGTAAAACCTATAGTGAATACGTTTGAAAGTGCTAAAGAGAATTTTACAGTTGAATATAATACATTATTAGAGAATTCTTCATCATTACCTAATAGACACACTGAAACTATTAAACACTATTTAACATCAAAAACTAAAATTCCCGAATATCTTACTGAATTATTAAACAAACATATATTAATAAATTCATGTGACCATTTATTTGTAGAAAAACTTAAATTTATATCAAAAATACCTGAATTAAAAATGATTTTAACTGAAGAAATAGCTAAATTATCTCCAGAACAAAAAATATTTTTTAATGGATGTCTACAAAATGGCGGTAAAAGAAGGTTTAGGCAGACAAAGCAGAGGCAGAGGCAGAGACAAAGAAAATCTCGTCGGTCTTAGACTTTCTTCTTTACCACTTTCTTAGGCTTATCTTCCGAAACCCTAGATGCAACTCTGGCCCCGTGAAACTTATCATAGGCCACACTAAACATGTTCAGATCCGTGATCCACAAGGTCTCAGGGCTCTTAGCATTCAAGGTTGCACGCTGACCCTTTAACAATTCAAGCTCTGCCTGCAGATCCAGAACAGCCTTGGCCTTTAGACGATCAATCCTTAGCTTCAGAACATACTCAAAGTCAGCGAGAGATGGCTCTCCCTTTGAAAGACGTGGCAGATCCAATGCCAGAAGGCCTTCTAGCAGATCCTCGTCCGCTGCATTAGAAACAACCAGAGTACCCTCCACAACCGCCTTGATAAACCGTGCCCTAGCATCCACCTCCACAATCTCTGCGTCCATACGGGCCAACTCAGATGCCTTTCGATCTACATAGCCCGCTAGACGCCTCTCGTAAAACGCCTCTAGAATCTCACCCGTACCGTCGAATCGCCTAATCTTACCATCATGAAATGCCACCATGTTAGACAGCTTGTACGACGAAGTCAACTTAAACTTCTTCTCGAACTCAGCTGGAAAGGCCCGTGCCTCTGAATAATACTCCGCATCCAAAGTCAGAATAAACTCAACATCTACATCATTGTATGCCTCTTGAAATGACTTGAGATACTTTCCTGCAGATGCCGACTCAGACTCACGAACACCTGACAACAATTCATCCAGAAACGTCTTGTAAACCTTGGTCCAGGTTCCCACAGGAAGCTCCGTGATTCTAACACGATTCGTATCATCATTTAAGAACTGGTAAAGTCCCTTGGTCACCACCTGTTTTCCATCAGCCGATACTATGGTGGGTCCCTTGAAACCATCCCACCATGGTGTAAGACGGATATCCGTCATATCCTTCAAGGTCCCCATGAGACGTTGTTTGAGACAAGACACAAGATCTCTGGGATTGTATGGCAGAATTTCCGTTGAGAATCCAGTACCAATACCCACTGATCCATTGACCAGAAGCATCGGAATAACGGGCAAATAGTATTCGGGTTCCACTGTCTGGCCATCATCCTCTAGCCATGTAAGACCAGGATCATCAGCCTTTGATAGAATGGAAGATCCAATAGGCTCGAGCGAGGTAAAGATATACCTCGCCGACGCGGCATCATCACCGCCCTGGAGCCGAGTACCAAATTGACCATTTGGTACCAATAGATTGACATTGTTAGAACCCACAAAGTTCTGTGCCATGTTCACAATGGCTGCGGTCAAAGAGACCTCACCATGGTGATATGCAGCGTTCTCACTGACGTAGCCGGCCAACTGTGCTACCTTGATTTCAGATACAAGATTACGTTTGCGCGCGGCCCACAGAATCTTGCGCTGACTGGGTTTGAGACCATCCATGACATGTGGAAGAGATCGCAGATTATCCGCATTGGAGAAATGAATGAGCTCATCATTGATGAACCGACTGTAAGAAACATCGGCACCGCCCGCTGGAATATCAAGATTCCGGCCACGGTCATATGTACCAAGCCAGTCCTTTCGATCATCGGCACGTTTCTTGTTAAATGCCAGATCAATCTGATCATTTGATCCAGAATCCCATTGGAATCGAACCGTGTTCATGGATACGAAATAATCACGGGCCTCCGCAGCAGTAGAAGTACCCAGACCCTTGTAGTACTTTGTGGTCCATCGACCAGCAGACTCAGGTGTCTTGAGCCATGCCTCGTACTCAGAACCCGAATAGAATGATAGAATAGTGGTTCCCTTGGACACTTTGAGCAGAGGTGTCATCATACAACACAGGAAATTGAGCTGTAGAAGGGCGGGCCATTCGGTATGAAACAGATTGATTAGAAGACCCTTGATATGGGATCCATCCACATCTTGATCCGTCATAATCATGACCTTGCCATATCGCAGACTCTTAACATCCTTGTATACCTTGCCATGCTCAAGACCTAGAATACGTTTGATACGGGTCAACTCCTCATTCTTTGTCTTCTTTTCCATAGTGGCATCTTTGACATTCAGAATCTTACCCTTGAGAGGAAAGACACCAAAGCGCTCTCGGCCGACCACCTTGAGACCCGAGATAGCTGTAGATGCAGCTGAATCGCCCTCAGTCAGAATGAGAGTACACTCACTCGACTTGCCCGTGCCGGCCCATGTAGCATCCTCCAACTTTGGAATACCACGGACAGTGGCAGCCTTTCGTCCATCGGTCTTCTTGGCATCTCGGGACCGACGTGCATCAAGAATGGCCTGGGCCTCTTCAAGAAGACCACCGTCTTTGGCCAACTTAGCCACAAATGCATCCGAGATCTTAAATACTGAACCAAACTTGGCCACTGGAGTAGTCAGAGTCTCCTTGGTCTGCGAGTCAAACGAAGGATTCACAATAGTAGCATTTACAAAGAATGTCACTGCATCTTTGAGCTGGGCAGGTTTCAACTCGAGTTTCTTACCAGGCCCATCACAGAATGCAGTAAGGACTGCACGGCTAACAGTGTCGACGTGCTTACCGCCTCGACGGGTGAAGATGCCATTTACGAATGAAATATGACGGTCTTCTGGCACACCAGTATCAGAAGTATGGAGACACCGTGTTAGAACCGCCGCGACCTCCCACCTAGGTCCACACCGTTCATAGAAGACGGGACCACCCGATAAGAAGAGCTTGACATACGACTCAAAGTTCTTAATGGGTGCCTTTGTAAAGGGATCTTCTGGGAGTAGCCGATATGAGACAGTCACACCCATGGAAGAGCAAAGTGCGGCCGCATCAATGACACGAGTCAACATAATTGCCCGCATATCATCCGGTAAAACAGCTGAGCTAGACAGAGGATAGAACCGTTTAAGATCGGGATACGACGTGATTTCCGTAAATGGCTTAGTCGTTGTCTTTTTCATAATCGGCTGACCAATTACGGCCATGTTATCTTGGAAAACCTGTTCGTAACTTGTCTTACGAACGGCATCGCCAGTCTTGACAACAAACCGTGTACTATAGATATTTGTAAGTTTGGCTCCGTATCCATTCTTGCCTCCCACAGTCTTCTCCTCGGCCTCGTCATAATTAGAAGAAGTCAGAAGTTGACCAAAGATGAGCTCAGGAATCATGACCTTGTACTCGGGATGTACAGTGACCGGGATTCCATCACCGTCATTGAACACGGTGAAATGATCCGGGGCCAGAGTAACACGAATGTTAGACACCTTGGACTCCGTCAGGCTCTGACGAGTAACGTGATCAAGAGCATTCACAATAATCTCATCAAATATCTTGAACAGACCCGGATTCATCTGGACTTCACGCCATTCAATGATGG
>Ga0214923_10002596_pt1 | contig 23763 bp, 18 predicted proteins | sample LL1510_MetaG_FD_177993 | JGI IMG/M metagenome (GOLD analysis project Ga0214923, IMG submission 177993) | Freshwater microbial communities from Lake Lanier, Atlanta, Georgia, United States - LL-1510 | ecosystem: Environmental > Aquatic > Freshwater > Lake | place: USA: Georgia | collected...
GTAAATAAAACCGAATTAAAATTACAAAATAAACTATTATCAATATATCCAAATATAATAACACAATTTAAACAAGAATGGTGTAAAAACAAAAGATGTCTCCCATTTGACTTTTGTATTCCTGAATATAAGATAATTATTGAATTAGATGGACCACAACATTTTCAGCAAATATCAAATTGGTCAACACCAGAAGAACAATTTAAAACCGATAAATTTAAAGAAGAATGTGCAAATAATAATGGATATTCAGTAATACGTTTATTACAAGAAGATGTAATGAATGATACTTATGATTGGGCAAAAGAATTATCCGACGCAATTGAAGAAGTTAAAAATGGTGATGAAATAGTAAATATATTTTTATGTAAAAATAATGAATACAATAAGTTTTAATTTTTAGATATTAATATTTTGTTCCTTTAACTTTTCCTTCCTTTTCAAATAATAATTTCTTCTCCATTCCTTTAATTTTTCAGGATTTTCAGTTTTTAATTTATCTACATAATTCTTAGTTCTTTCTTTTACAACTTCTTTATTATTTTCATAATATTTTATATGTCTATTGTTATTAGTATATTTTTTCAAATGTTTCTCTAACTCTGTAATGTATTTTTCCATTTTTTCTATTTTTTGTTTCAATTCAATAACTTCTTCCTCATTAGAATTCATTATATATCTTACCATATATAATAAATACATTTTTAAGTTTTTTATGTTATAATTGTATATGACGCATCATAAGAGTGAAGATTATAAAAAAAATGCCGTTCAATATTATTTAGTGGAAGATAAATCACAAGAAGAAGTATGTAGAATTTTTCAGTGTTCTCGTCGTAGTTTGATGCGGTGGGTTAAACAATACAAAAACAAAGGAAATATGGAAAGACAAAACAGAACACCTATTGCCTATAAAATCAAAAGAGAACATATCCGTTTTATCAAAGATGAAATTCATAAAAATAAAACCATTACGATGGAAGATTTATTGTTTTTACTAAAAAAGAAATATCCATCCTTATCCTTGAGCCGTTTTCATTTGAATAGGGTTGTAAATGATAACAATATTAATTTGAAACTTACAAGGATACGGCACGAACCTACACATCGTTGGGGTAAAGAAATTAACATCAATGGAAAATTAAGAGACTTTTACGATGAAGTCCAAAAATATAAAATAGACGATGTGATTTGTATAGATGAAACAAGTATCAAATCATTACAAAAGCGTAATCACTGCTATAGTCAAAGAGGTACAAGATGTGTAATCAAAACACAATCTCAAGAAGTATTCAAGAAATATACAGGCATCTTTGCAATTTCTGTAAATGGTGTAGAAGGATGGGAATTGTATGAAAAAGGTGGAATTAACACAGAACGATTAGTAGAGTTTTTACAAAAGTTTATAACTGAAAAATACAAAAATAAATTAATTATTTTGGATAATGCTTCTGCACATAAAAACGATACAATACGAGATTTAGTAAATAAACATAATAAATTGCTCTATAGCGTTCCTTACCAAAATTTTAGTAATGCGATTGAGAATTACTTTAGTATGTTAAAATCCAAATTACATAAATTGAATGGTTTGAAATACGAGAATTTGAAGGAAAATATCGTAAAGGCAATAAACATCATACCAAAAGAATATTATAAGAACATATTGGAAGGTGCTTATAATAGGAAAGAAAAGTATATTCCAAAGAATAAAACTCGTAAAAATCCAAAGAAAATGTATCTATAATGGGCGTTTTAAATGTGCAAAGGTGTAATATCTTCACATTTGAGTAAATCAACATATCTTTTTCTAAATTGATAATTCAACGTATACATTAATAAAGATGGATGTAATTCATTTACATATTGTTTGACTGCTGTATTAGTAATAAATTGTTTTTTTTCTTTTAATTCATTTAAATATTTGCGATGTAAATTAAACATATGAATTCTATATTGTTCTGGATATTCAATTAAAGGTTTTTCTTTTTTAATATAACATGAAATATAATTACTGAAAAGTGTATTAGTAAACAGATGGACTTGGTCACGGAATTCACTAAACTGGTGTTTATTTTCAGGAAAATATTTTAAGAAGTCCGCAATTTTGCCTTGATTGCGTAAATGCAAATATTGATATTGAAGTTTTGGTTGATTCCCACGTAATTGTCGCACTTGTTCATATACAGGATTTCGAATTTTTGTCCTCTCGCCAGTTATACTATTGTGCAAAACGACACCAAGAATATCATAAGACGTATTCATAGATGCATACTTTTCAATTAATTCTGTATAGCTATCGCAATCTGTGTATTTTTTAGGAAATCGAACGGATGAATTATCTAATCCAAAATGATGAATTATTTCATTATTTATATTATTTAACATAATTGGATAAACAAGTGCATTAATACCATTATTTTCATTTACTATTAAATAAGCGGCGACTAGATATAATACTGGTTTTTTAAATGGAACAACAATTCTGTTTTCAGGATGTTGCAATACAAAACTATAACAATATTTTTTATTTAAATTTTCAAATGATAAATTTATTTCCTTACATGCTTCCAAAAACATGATTCGAAATGTTTTTTTTGGTGTTGTTTGATAAAATGAAGAATTAGCGGAAACGGTATTACGTGTTGATATTTCCCATGTTTCATTCCAAAATACATTAATCATTGTACCTTCGACAAATTCCTCAGCTATAATAGAATTTGAATTATCATTAAATGAATACTTTTTTATAAAAAAATCAGAAGAAAATGATTTAGGAGGTGCATAACAAACGACTTTATTTTTATTATTTACAATAACAGATCTATATAGACCATAAGTAGAAATCAAATCGGAAGATAATAAACTTTTATCATAATTTATGATTTTATAATTATTATCTGTTTTTGAAACAATACTTTTAAATTTTAGAAAATGATTTGGGGTTTCTATATTATTATTAATATTGGATAAAAAGATAGGAAAACCATATTTTATTTCAAGACTCATATTTTAACAGAATTATTAATATAATTACGAATTTGTCTTTATATTTTAATTTAAATGATTTTTACTTAAGTATAAAAATTTCTATCATAAATATAGAAACAAATGTCCTTAAATTTAAATAATTCAGATGAGAGCATTCAATTGGAAGAATCAAAGGAAACAAATAAATCAGAAGAAAAATCAGAACAAAAGAATCCAAAAGTAATAGAACTACAATTAGGCGATGTAATAAAAATAAAAGACCCAACAAATGAAAGACTCAACGACCAAACATTTATTATTCATTATATTGACTCAACCGTTTTAAAAATGACTAATATTGATTCATTAGACAATATTCAATTGAAAATTTCTGAAGATGGTACAATTGGTAATGGTACCATTACTGAGATTGAATTACTTAGTAGGGATGAATTTAAAGGTTATGCGAGACAAAATAAATTGGTCCCAGAAACATGGATAAACATACATTTTGGCGGAGATGTTCCTTTCATCATGACGGGTGAAATTACTAATTTAGAAGAAGATATGATTGAAATTACAACTTATCCAGAAAGAGATGTGATATATATAAATTTTGATTATAAAGGTATACCAAATGATTTACCGATTGAACAAATTGAAATAAGAGAGAAACCACAAAAACCTGTTTCTAACATAGGACCTAACGAAGAACAAATCGAAGCACCTAATGAAGTACCAGACGAAATGGAACAAAATGAAATGGAACAAAAATATAAAGAAATACAAATTGAAAAAGTTCCTATTCCGGATGTTCGCAATCAAATTCGTGAATTAATCATAAAAGCAGATCAAGTGCAATTTGGAACAGAAGAATTAGGGCCCATTGTACAATATCGTAATGTTGATCAAAGCAAACAACGTTATAGCATAGAAGCACAAACAAGCGATTTATTAGATGAATTATTATCAACGATTCCAAATCAGAAACGCACCAACTCAGTATTAAATAATATTCACACGATGATCGAGAGATTCAAGCAATTAAGGCAACTTTTTTCTACTTTTGATGAATACGGTAATGTAAGCAATGCATTTATACATAAATCCGATTATAAACCATTAGAAGAATATTTCAAATCATTCAATAAAAATTTATATTGGATTTTACCTGTGGTTAAAAACATAAAAAAAATATATCCTATAACAACCGATGTTTTTGCGAACGAGACAAACGATACTGTTTCCATTGATATTAATGAGGATATATCCAATATAATTTCAATATTAGACACATATAGATCATCCAATACAACAAATGAAGATCAAAATAAATATAATATGCTTTATAATGAATTAAATCCTTCTTTCACACCTTTTGAATATATTAATTATGAGGAACAAGGACAATTGCTCATTGAAAAAAGTATTCAAACAAATATTCATACGATTATTGATAATTTAACCGATTTGTACTCAAGCGTATTCTCGAAAAATGAAGTTAAAACCAAACAATTTCTAATACAAAAATACAATCTCGGATTAAATCAATTGGAATTTATTCAAGGAACCAATAGAAATCAAATGAATACAGTTTGTATTAACTTAACAAACCCGGATACAATGTCTTTAAAATCATTTATTACATTGCCTGAACCTATTATTCGCTATTCCAGAGTAAATTTACCTGGAACTTCTATTCTGGATAGGTCAGTATTAAATACCGCATCTCTCAATTATTGGGAATTGTTCAAAAAAACAACCAACATTACTACTATTTTGGTAGATGAGGAAATTGAATACAACGAAGATAATTTCGCAAATCATATCAAACAGTTTATTTCGAATAACGTAACCGATGAAAATGATAAAAATGATAAAAAAACTGAATTATACAATCAATTCATCAACAATATTATACCCAAGACAAAAATCCTTTTTCAATTGATGAAAAAATATATTGTCGGAAAATTATCGATTCTAGAAGTGGTTGAAAGTTTGGAACCTTTTTTAATTTATACTGATGATTTGACTTACATGCAATATCTTGAAATAACAAAATTTATTCATGAGAAAATATCGGAATTCAATCGTAATTACTTGGAACGTGGAAAAGATTTTTTGAAGCTAAAACGTAAGAAATTTCAAAATGGTTTCCAAAGAGATATTTTCTCTCTAAGTCAATTATTGGAAGACACTAGTCAAAACCGATATCGCGATGAAACGATGAATGAATATAATATTATTGAGAACAAAGACAATTTTATAAACGACTCGGAAATATTAAAAAAAATGTTAACTACTGATTCCATTAAATTATTCGCAAATGTTTTAACTATGCAAAATATACCGCTTATGTTTCCAAGCAATCTTACCGTTTTACTAGAAAAAGAACAAACTACAATAGATAAAAATCTGGATAAATCAGAAGATACGGAAAAATGCAAAAATTTTGTAATTGCGAAATTGTATAATTCAGAGAATGAATTAATGGCGGATAATAACAAGGATACATATTTTGATAAGAAATACGATGAAACCAATTATGGAATGTTAGACGAATACGAAAAGGATATTGCTACCAAAACACCAGAAGAATTCATCGCATTTTTAACAGACAAACTTAAAAATAAATATCGTTTGGAAAATGCAGATGCGGAATATTTGGCGGATACATTAATCAGTGGATACAAAAGAGTCAAAGATGGACAATATGCGATCTTACACCATCCTACTACAACAAATCCATCATCTTATATTTATTATATTCGCAAAGAAAATACATGGGTAGAAGATGAATCAGCACAGCAAAAATATTTACAATCAGTGAATTCCGATGATTCTGGTATTTTATGCGATTTACAAAAATCGTGTGTACAAATGGTTGACAAAATGAATTCCGATAATGATAAATGTGAAACCATAGAAAACAATAAATTGCAATTAAAGGAAGAAGTCTTGAATCAAATAATAAATGAATTTGACCAGAAATATGAATTGTCCAAACAAGATTTGGAAGAGAAAATTAAATCCGATTATGAGTATTATTCAAATACAATGTTCCCGAAATTGGTTCAGTTGGAAAAGGAAAAAATGATAAAGTACAACAATCAACACTATAATCTTGGCTTAAATATGGAAGATGAAAAACCAATCGTTGTATCTCCTTATGCTAAAATAAGAGATTTAATATTGGGTCAACAAGATTTTGTGAAAAAACAAAATGATATCATTCGATTTGTGGAGTTGTTTTGTAGAAAGGCCATTGAAAATTCCATAAGTGCAAGTGGTGAAAGGGAGTCCGAACATTGGTTGTACTGTATCAAAACAAATGTAGAATTGCTTCCTACGTTTCGTTATCAAATGGCGTCGGCTTTTATAAATACACCTGACCAATATGTAGTATTTTTAGAAAAATTGGTTGCGCAAATAGGTGCGCGGAGTGATGATGGGGATACATGGACGGATAAATTTACAGGGAGAGAGATTTGTAAAACGGATTTTAGTCACGAGGAAGGATTTTATGAAGGTTTTAAAGTATCAACAAGATCTATATTAGAAGAAGATGCGAGCAATCGTATTTTGACTTCTTCAACGAAAACAAATAAATATGATACAATCGAAATGAAAATCATATCGAACATAGTGAATGCTCTCTCTGCAACAATGGGAATTAATATTGAAAATCAAAAGGATTTTATTATAAGCGGTGTTTTAGAAAGTCTGAAAATGTATTTAGAAAAAGAAGAAACCTATAAAAAGCGAATCAAGGAAATGGCGAACAAGGGAAAAGAATTACCTTCTTATGAGGATTTATACAATACAACGCTGTTGTTTTTTACATTGGGTATGTATTTAATCGCTCTACAAACAAACATTCCTTCCATTCAAACAAGAAAAACCTTCCCTGGTTGTGTGCGTTCCTTTTCAGGGTATCCGTTTGAAGGAAGTGGAGACATGTCTAGCTTAAATTATTTATCTTGTGTTGTGTATGCGATTCGAAAGAATTCGGCTGATCCATGGAAATCAATTAAAAAATTAAAGGAAACTGCGATTGCTGCGAAAATTAAAAATGCAGTAGATTTGTTACTTCAAATGGTAAATGTAAAAATTAAAATTGATGAAAAGACTGCTTATTTGCTTTTAAATCCAAATACAACTATACCTACAGAACATAATGTAGCTTTGTGGAAACAATTTTTACCTCCATTGGTATCATTTAAAATAAAACATTTGGTGAATGTTTCCAAGGAGTTTGAGAGTAGTTTATTAAGTGATTTAAAGAATGGAATATCGAACCAAAGAGAGAAAATTCTGGTTATACAATCCAAAATGATTCAATTTTCTCTCGATATCCAAGAAAAAATCCAGAATATTATAACAAAAAAAAATGTATTATTGAATAATTCAAATGGAGAACCTTATGTTGAAAATGCTTGTTGTAACGAAAGGACTGGAGAAACAACCATTGGTTATTTTGAAAAAATAGATGGAACTATTACATACAGCAATAAAATAGTTAAATCACTGGAAGATATTTTAATGGATATTCGACATTATACCGAAGCTCAAATCTTATACAGTAATAAAAATACCAAAAATATTTATCCTCCTTTAAATCAACAATTCGATGAAAAGACAATTTATCTTGGGTTCATTCATTTCTGTAAATTCAATAGTTTGTTACCGATGGATGATGTTTTATTACCTTTATGCACAGACAAACCTACTTATATTAATCAAAATGAAACATTGAATGAAATGATTCAGAAGCTTAAAAATGATGGTAGAAATTATACAGATAAAATGTTCTTACGACTTTTACAGGTAATCGCACAAAAAAACATTATTCAATTTCATATAGACAATACTGTTAAATCTTCCATAAATCGTTTAACAGATACATTGGAATTTATTGATGCAGAAAACGACAAAATCGTAGAAAAATCATTACGTGAATTGATAACAAATGCGTTAGATACATTTGATATTGCTACACAACGTATAACAGAAGAAACACGGGATTTAAATAATTATTTAATCCGTCATATTGAAGATATGAAAGAGAACATTCTTGAATTTATTCAGCAAAACGATGGTGTTTCCACAAGAAAAGAACAAAAAATGGTAAATGAATTTATAAGTCAATTGTCTGAATGGAATTTGGAAAAGGATCTTCGAAATGAAGAGAAGAAAATATCTAATGATTCTCTCTATACAATTGTAAATTTCTATAAAACATTTGTACAAGATTTGGTGATTACATTTCCGAATATTATTTTGAATCATGTTGATTATAGTGATATTAAAATACCAAGTTATTGGGGGTTATCACAAAAACATGCGAGCGATATAAAAAAAAATATAAGCGAATTTTATGAATTTTTGAGAAATTTTTATGAGGATAAATCATTGAATCGTTTACTAACAGGTATTCAAAACAAATCAAAAAATTTTGTAAAACTCGCCAAAGAAACTCCTTGTTTTACGACCATCCAATACAAAGACCGCACCTTGAAACCTGTATTTGATGAGCGAACAAGTAAATATTTATTTGAATATTATTTGTTAAGTGTTTTTATGAATTACATAGATTTATCGCAAGAAGAAGGCATGATTACACGCGAAACAAAAACTGAAATAAGAGTTGAAGACTTGTTTACAGTTGAGTATTTGGATGAACAAGAGAGAAAGATAAATGTTGATGTAAGTCAGTACGAAGAGAAAGATTTGGTATTATTAAGGGGAAACATTAAGGAATTGAAACAAAAAACAGCCAAGATGTTAACAGCCTATATAAAAATTATGAATCAATATAAAGATACAATTGATATATCTTATCAGGACATTCAAGACCGTATATTTAAATTAAAAGAACGAGAGAAAATAATGATTACTGACCGTTTAGAAGACAAAACAGATGAAGAACGTGATGCTGACACCATTCTGAAAATTAATAAATTGGGTGTTTGGAGCAAAGGATTGCAAAAAGGTTTGCGAACTTATGTAAAAGAAGATTATGATGATGAACGCGAGTTTATGGAAACAATGATGCAATATGAGAAGAAAGTTGCGAAAAAAATTTCTTCACCAGAAGATTTTGAAGATTTTAGAGATGATTATTTAGAAGAGATACAACAAGAAGAAGATATTGATAAAGAAGCATATGATATGAGTGGTATGACGGAGGATTATATGGATGGTAATGAATATGAAGGTTATGAGGTTGACGATTATGAAGATTATAATTAATAAATTATTTTATAAAAATATAAATTATAAAATAAAAAATATAAAATACATTTTATATTTATATAATAAAATGTATCGTCATTTAATTAAAGAAAATATAACATTTGTATCTATTTTATTATTCCTTATTATTTTTGGTTTGATACAAATGGTAAAACCAAAATTTCTTTATAACACGGATGGAAGCATTCGTGAATTTGGTGTAGGATATAAAAATAAGACAATACTACCGATTTGGTTATTGTCTATTATTTTAGGTATACTTTGCTATTTATTTGTGATGTATTATTTAGCTCATCCAAGAATTTTTGGATAATTTATAAAATGTTAAATTTAATAATTTATAATAATACTTGTATCATGACCACCATAATAGATATCAAATAACTCAGGATGTTCTAAAAATATTAAATACCATACATTTACTTCCCACATCAAAGTATTTTTATCATGAATAACTTGAAGACATTTTTCTTTCATTAAATTCGAAAATTCAATTAATTTATTAGCAGGACCGCCAAATATTGAACCTGCGAAATACCATGTAATATTACGATATACATCTATATAATAATTAATATTTGTATCCCAGCAACCAGGTATTCGAATTTCCATATGCTTATTTAAATCAATACGTTTTACTAAATTTCCTATTCCTTCATAAAAAATATCATCATTATTTATCATATGATAAATTCCAAAATCAACCCACAAAAATTCCAAATCATGATTCAAATTAATTAGGTTTTTTTGTTGTTGTTTTATTAATTCAATCGCTATTTTTACCCATTCTGTTTTATGACATTGAACAAACATATAATCAAGTGTATCTTTATCATTATTATCTGTATTTATATTAAAATTAGTTATTTTATCTTGATAATTATATAAATAAATATCTTCTTTTTCAAAAAATACAAAAATTATATTATCATGAATAATATATTCAAATATTTTTACAGAATCAACTATGCAATATTCTAACAAATGTATAGTTTCTAAATTATTATATTCATTTAAATATTCATTAAAAATTTCTTTTTCTATAAATAATATTTGAATACTATTATTATATTTATTATTTATTAATTTTTTACCATAAAATATATAATCATTAATATTTCGATCACTGCGTTTATTTAATTTAGTAATAAATGCGCTTACAAATATTGTATTTATATTAGACATTATTTATTTATTATATTAAATATTTATATTTAAATATTGTTAATTTATAATAAATAAATGAAATATACATTATTTTCGTTAGGTTATCGTTGCACATCAGCAGGTATATTAAAACATTTAAATATAAAAAATGAGAGTTATCCTTTTGATTGGTTAATTTCAAGATTGCCTATTATTAAAGATTGTATCGAAACAGATTTTCAACATTTTTTAAATAAAGAAAATTATGAAAAAAAAGAAACACAAACAATTCATTATTCTGCAATAAACCAGCCTTTTTTAATTTGTAACGAAAATATATTATTTAATAATTATTATCAAGAAAAATTTAATAATAATGAACTTATGATACCGGAACCATTAAAAACACCAATTGATACATATGCTTATTATTTAGCAACGAATCATCGTAATATTTTATACGAAACAGATTATGATTATTTTCAAAGATGTATTGAACGTTTCAAAGTTTTAATTAATAACCCTAATCCTAAAATGTATCTACATATTCATCCAGTTATTTCTATAGAAGAATACAAAACACAAAAAGAAAAATTATTAAATCAATTTTTATCTTTTCAAAATTATATGGCGTCATTAAATAAAGAAACTATAATAACAGGAATTTTTTTCATAATAGTTAGAACAAATTACGATTATCCTATTACAAATCATATTTCGGAAATAATTGAATCAATTTATTATAATTTACCTAATGAAAACAACATAAATGACATAAATGATGTTTATTTAAAAGAAAAATGTGCTATTTATATTCTTTATACACATAAAGATTTTATTGATGCAGGTGAAATATTTATGCAAGATAATAATGAATTAGAAACAAGTACATTAATTAAAGTAATAAAATCGTTTATATAATTTTATTTGTAACAAATAATTGAATCAATATATTTTTTATCATACACTGCAATTTTTGTTGTTCTATCCCATCCACTATAATTCACTAATACACGCTCATCTTCAACAACAACGCTTAAAGAATATTCAATAGGATTATCTTCAAATTTAAAAGGTGCTGAATATCTCAACAAATTTAATCCTTCATCTAATACAACAAACATATGATAATAAAAACGTGGAGTATCGTAAGCAACCAAATGAACTATAAACCATAATTCATTTTTTATAAACGTAAAATTTGTATTTTCAATATTAGTAGATATTATTTTTTTATATTTAAAACCACATGAAGAACCTCTCACATGTGAAAAAATCTTAGGCATATCTTTTGTTTCTTTTAATTCTAAAGTATTTATTTCTTCATTTACTTTACAAATTTTTAATGGACACCATGAATAAATCATATGGGTCGAATTATTATAATCTACAAAAACCCAATTTTTTTCACAATCAGAATGATTAAAACCACAATGCAAATCATTATATATTAATTTTTCTTGATTTACATCATAGACACCTTTAACAACTCCTATAGAATTATTTCTTAAAAACCCTGTACCAGTAAAAATTATTTTTTTTGTTTCATTATCTCTAAATATGCGAACATCTTCAACACCAATATATTGCCTATTTTCAAAATTAACATCAAACATTTTTTCATTAATTATGTTAAAATGTTTATCTAATTCAAGATATTTGTTACATGTAGTAATATGTTTTTCACAATTTAAATAATTTCCTATTTCATTTATATAATAATTTACATATCTTATATTCATTGAATATCCATCTGTGTTTTCATTTGGAATTAAACAAGATGAAGAACTATTAAATTTTGTATTTTCACCATTTACAAGACATTCATAAGTATTTGTTAAATCTATTTTTTGTATAGGTATTAAAAAATCTTTATAAAATTTCATATTAATAATTAAATTGTTATTAATATTTTGATCATCCGAATTATTTAATATTTTTATAATTTCATTATTTATATTTTTTACATCAATATAGAACCCAAAAATAGTATATTCATAATCTAATTTATATGTATATATATCATTATGCAAAAATAAGTGACTATTTTTTTCTGATTCATTTGTTTTATTTAATATTTGTTTACCTATTTGGTAATACATATTTGCTAATTTATGTTTTGATATATGTCTATAATGATTTACAATTTCATATATATTTTCAATTCGATTTGGATAAAAATCATATCCTAAAATCCAATAATAAATAGCATCTCCTATTTTATTCATTTTTTTATAACATAACCCAATACGATAATAACTATACCAAATTTCTTCATGCCAACCGCCAAGTTCAATTCTTTTTTTATAATATTCAATTGCATTTTCATAATTTCCGCAATCACTGTAAGAGTTTGCTAAATAAAAATGATAACGATCATAATTTGGTTTATTCGGTAATTTTTCAACATCTTCAATACCCTGCAAAAGTAATTTAATATCACGTTCGTATTTATCACTTTTCGCTCCTCCATCACCTATATCTAAAATAAATAATTCATCTTTATTAAATTGTGATGATTTAAAAAATGATGGAATATTTATATATTCATGAGTAACACCCGAATAATTTAATAATTCATTGTTTTTTACGATTCTCATATTTTGATAATAAAATTGTTCATTACCTTGTAAAATATGATAAGCATCATAATCAATTAAATTTTTTTTTTTAAAATTTCCGATTTGTAATATCATATCAGCATCTAACAATAAAATATAATCACACATACCTAAACAAGATTTTAATGCAAATGTGCGATTATATTCAAAATTCTTAAAGGGTTCTTTTATTATTTTTCCAGGAATATTATTTTTTTCAAAAAATGTAGTTATTATTTCTTCAGTGTTGTCTGTGGATCCAGTATCACAAATACAATAACAATCAATAATTGGTAGAACCGATTGTAATAATCTCTCAATAATTCTACTTTCATTTTTTACAATCATATTTAAACAAAGTGTTGGTGTAGTTGTTGGTGTTGAAATTTTTTCAATTAATTCCATTTAAATATAGATTCTAACAAATTTTATTCATTTTAACTCAAAAAAAATAAATTTTTATAATAAAATCACTAAATAATTTATAAAAAATATGAATAAAAATGAATAAAATATGAATAAAATATGAATAAAAATAAATATATATTATAAATATAAATAAAATGGCATTTACTCGATTTAAATATGATGACTGTAGAACTAAAAAAAGTTTACAACAACAAACAGACCCAGGTAGATGGATATTAGATGTTCCAGGAAATGGTTCCCATCCTTGTTATATTGAAGATCCACAAATAATTATTCAAAAATGGGGGGCAAATTTAAGAACTAATACTATAAATTTGGAAAGCGAATTATTAGGTGTAAATCGAACATTGAGTCGCGATTGTTTAGGAAAAGATAACTATTTAAATTATAATGTTCCAAATCAACCTATACAATATCCTGTATGTAATAATTTATACACAGATCAATCACGTGCTACTAATCCTACCTGGTGGTATCGTGATCTAGAACAAGTTGACTGGTATTATCCACCTTTAAATCCTCAAGAAAATACTTGTTTGCCTTTTCAAAATAATTTAAGCACACGAATTTTAGAAAAAGATTATTTTGCACCTAAGAGTGAGTGTTCCTTACAGAAACAAAATATAGGCTCATTACCAACAAATAATTATTCAACAATCTATACCCAAAGTAGCGATTTGTGCAGTAATATAAATTTGTTCAAAAATTTATCCACAAAGTAAAGTAAATAAATGTAAATGATGAAAATAAAAAACGGTTACAAATTTAAAATATATTATAGTTTATATATATATTATGGAATTAGCCATACCATTTCTAGCATTAGGTGGAATGTATGTTATATCAAATCAGAAATCGAATAATTGTAATAATCCACCATCAAATAATAAAATAATGAAAAGAGAAAATTTTGATAATATGGGTAAAAAAGCAAATTATATGCCCAACACAGACATTCCTCCACAAAATTTCCCAGTTGCAAATATTAATCAATTGGTGAATACTACACAAAAATATCCGAACCCGAATGTAGCTACAGATAAATATTTTAATCAAAATCTATTTGAAAATAGAGTGAATAATGGATTGCCTGTAGGTCAAGATCCGCAAAAAATTTATTCTTTAACAGGAAATTATTTAGATTCTGATCAATTTAAGCATAATAATATGGTTCCTTTTGTTGGAGGAAAAGCAAAAGGTTATACTTATCATCAAAATACCGCCGAAACCATTTTGGATAATATGGCTGGTACAGGTTCACAAATAATAAAAAAAATCGAACAAGCACCGTTATTTAAACCAGAGGAAAATATGAGTTGGGCATATGGTATGCCGAATCAAAGTGATTTTTATCAATCACGTGTAAACCCTGGTATGAAAGTAATAATGTGAAACCATTTGATACAGAATATGTAGCACCAGGATTAGACCATGGGTTTTCAAAACATGGTAGCGGAGGTTTTAATTCTGGTATGGAAGCTCGTGATAAATGGTTACCATATACTGTGGACCAATTACGTGTAGATACAAATCCAAAATTGGAATATGAACTTGTAAATCATGAAGGACCAGCCAATGCTTATATTAAAAATGTTGGATTGATTGGTCGTGTGGAAAAACAGAAACCAGACACTTTTTTTATTAATAGTCAAGACCGTTATTTTACTACAACGGGAGCAGAAAAAGGAGAGACATTAAGACCCATTCAAGAAATGGGGGTCGTTCGTCGTAATGATATTAAAACTGATTATACAGGTCCAGCAGGTCAACCTGATCGTCAAGCTGGTTATACTCCACAAAATTACGCACCTTCTAAACGCAATCAAATTACCGAATGTATGGTGAATCATTCAACCGCTCCAGGTAAAGGTCCTACAAACGGTGTGGATACCTTCATGAAAAGTTATTCCAATTACGCAAATCAACGTTCCACAGGTTCACAACCGAACACATTGCGAAGTGGATTTAGTGGCGCGATTGGTGCTGTTATTGCTCCTTTTATGGATATTTTAAGACCAACACGCAAAGAAGAAACTTCCAATAACGTTAGAATTTATGGTTCTGCTACGTCAAATGTTCCCGAAGGTTATGCAAATAATCCAAATGATACCACACCAACTACTGTAAAAGAAACTACTTTGTATTCTCCTACTTTCAATATCAATAATCAGAAAGAAGGAATATATGTAAATAATTATACACCAATGGATTTAACACAACGTGATACTACAAGTTGTGAATATGTAGGAACATCTGGTGGTCAAGCCACACAATATGGTGATATGAGTTATGATGCTGCTTATCGTCAACATAACAATGATATTAAGTCACAAACTATTTATAATCATCCAAATCAGGGTGGGATGCAAATATTTAATCAACAAATGAATGTACATTGTCGCGATGACTGTGACCGCTTTGAAGGTAGAGTCAACCCAGCTATTTCAGTAATTCCACTTCCACCATCATTAAATACATATGGTAAAATTAAGGCACCACAATATTACGATGAGTGCTATGGATGTGATAGAATACAACCTGATATTTTAAAGGCTTTTTCAGAAAATCCATATACTCATCCGTTAACTACTTCTGTTTAGATAAAAATATTTTTATAAAATGATTTATAAATGATTTAATACAAATCATTTAAATATATATATTCATTTACATGTAATAATGAATACATATCCTAAAACATATCGTAGTTTTTTGCAATGGTGTAACTCAAATAAATTATATGGACATTTCTTTATGAAAAATTTATTCAATATTCAGTTATATGATGTTACTTTAAGAACCATTCCGAATAAACAATTTGTTTTTTATGATAAAGTGCAATCATTTCATGAAATATACTTTAATCATTATCCACAATCATTCGAGATTGGTCCCATAAAATTTAAAAACAATGATTCTATTTCTTATAATGAAATCAATTTATATGATTATATATTAAATCATCAAAATTTATTAAAATATCCAAATAAAAAAAACTATATTTCAGTTTCTAACATTGAAACATTAATTCAAATATTACAAGAAGAGCAAGAAAACATTATGAGAAATTTTAATTGTTTATCTTTTTTACCTACTTCTACAAAAATTCAAGAAGAAAATATGAATAAAATTTTATATTTTTTAAGTTATTTACAAAATCAGTATAAATGTAAAAATAATACTCCAATATTTAAAACTAAAACTAACGTTATTCTAACAGAAGATCATGATTTTATAATTCATAAAATGTTAAAATACCATCAAAATAATATAAATACAATTTGTTTATCTGATCCAAATTCGATAATAAATGAAGAAGATTTTCAATATATTTTAACAACAACTAATTATTATGGTCTTCCTTTTTCACAAATAGCGTTGGAATTATATCTAAATAAAAATGAAGTTAATAATGAAAAATTAATAAAAAAATTAATACATAATGCTCTAGATTATGGTATAAGAGAATTTAATGTTTCTTTAATAGACGAAAAAAACGAATCAAAAAACAAGAAAAAATTAAATATTATTACATATGAACTTTTTTATAAATTTTTGGTAGATTATATTATAAAAAAAACAGAAAAATAAAACAAAAATAACCAAAAAAAAGAAAAAATAAATGCGTTATAATAATATATAAAAACACTTTGATATTATTAATCAAGTTACCAAAATATATGTTATCTATTCATGAATCTATCAAAGAAAAATTAAATTATTTTCAATCCATTCATAAAATACCAAATATTATATTTCATGGACCATCCGGTAGTGGTAAACGAACAATTGTGAATGATTTTATACATACAATATATCAAAATGATCGTGATAAAATTAAAAGCTTAGTAATGAATGTGAATTGTGCATATGGTAAAGGAATTAAATTTATTCGCGATGAATTAAAATTTTTCGCAAAAACACACATTCATTCAAATGGAGGAGATATATTTAAAACAATCCTTTTATTAAATGCTGATAAATTAACGATAGATGCTCAATCTGCTTTACGTAGATGTATCGAATTATTCAGTTATAATACACGTTTTTTTATAATCGTCGAAGATAAATATAAATTGTTAAAACCAATTTTATCGAGATTTTGTGAAATATATATACCTGAACCAATTATAAATGGAAATACAATTAATTTATATAAATATAATATTCAAGAAACTTTTCAAATAAAAGAAATTAAAAATAATAGAATAGAATATTTAAAAAAAGAAATTACAAATAAAATAGTAAATAAAAAGAAAGATATTGATATTGAAAATATAATAGAATGCTCATTATATTTATATGAAAAAAGTTATAGTGGTTTAGATATTCTTTATTTATTAGAAAATTCCAAATTTTTTGATAGTTTTTTAATAAACGAAAAAAAATATGAATTATTAATCGCTTTTAATAAAGTAAGAAAAGAAATAAGAAATGAAAAAATATTGATTTTATTTATGTTAAATTTTATATTTTTAGATAAGCAATATTCTTTAGAAAATTTTTCTTTTATTTAGTTATTTAGTTATTTAATTATCACGTTTAAAACATAATTATTAAAACTATTCTAATTATAATAGTTATGGATGATTTTAATGTGAGTTCACTTCATGAATCTAGAAATGAATGGGCTTCAAGACTTGTTACAATATTAACACCTGCAGTTGTAGAAGGTTTCAAATCGATTTTTGATGAAGCTATAAAGTTATGTCGTGAAAATAACGAAATGGATAAATATTTAATGACTTTTCAAAATTTTATTAGTCGAATACCAAAATGGAATGCGAGTATCATTGAAACAGAAAAAAATCGAATCTGTGAAAAAAGTGGTTGTGTCTATTTAGAAGATTTAATCACTTGTGTACACATTATTCAATTAAAAATATTAACTGCGATGCGAGTTGGACAAAAACAGAAAAAAATAGATATTAATATCCCAAAATTAGATGATTTTATTCACAAATGTTATATTCAAGTTGCGAGAAAGATATATAAAAATGTTTATTTATTTGAAATCAATATTCCACCTTTACAAACTCAGAAACACAATCGTGAATTAGAAATCATTGTTCAGGAAGCTATTTTAAATACATTAAGAGAAGGTATCCCAGTAGAAGCCATTTTAAAAGCTTATATGGATGAAACAATAGAAGAAGATGTTACAGAAGAAATTAAGGAACAAATAATTGAAGAACCGATTGTACACTCGGAAACACAAAATAAATCGAATGAAATCAATACAAATGATACAGAAAAAAAATTATCTTTTAATAATATTGACTATGTTCGTGATGAAAACAATCATGTAGTAAATATTCAAGCACCCAAAACAATTGAACGATTAGAAGAAATTAGTGAAATGCGAAACAATCAAAGAAAAATGGAAACAGATGATGACGATGAAAATATAAAATTAAATATTTCAAATGAAAATGCTGATTTAGGAGGTTTAGATGTTCATATAATTGAAGAACCAAAAATAAATTTACTTCCTGATTTATTAATTGATGATATCGAGATTTTAGAATAAAAATAATAAAAAAAATGCGTAAAATAAATAATTAGAATATGATTAGTTATTTTAATGGATTCTATTTTTGTGATTGCAGCGGTAGTCGCTATTATTTTCTTTGTCGCTAAATTTATAGAAATGCGATTTATTGAAAAGGAAAATAAACCTCTGAAATTATTAATTCGTGATTCTTTGCTTGTTTATGTGAGTGTTGTATCTGGCTATTTTATTTTAGAACAATTAAAACCAGTGATACAAAATGGAGGTGAAAATCCAATGGTATTTACCGATAATCCAGAATTCTAACGGCCTGTCCAGATTTTTACAATAGGCACTGGAATTTTTCTTTGATTTAAATCATTTATATAATTATCATAAGTATATCCCCATTTCTGATAATTAAATATATCTCCTAATAACGATTTTTGTCTTAATAATTCTGGATATTCTAATGAAAAAATAATTCCAAATATTCGTTCCAAACAACATCTATCTTGTCTACATTTTACAATTTTTAACAATCGAAATAATTTATATTTATTCTCTATAAAATTTAAAAAATCTAAGTTAATATAACTTTGAACACCAAAACATCCATACCATTTATCGTGATCTAATCCTAATACATTATCATTTAATATTATTTTTTTTTTAATATTATTTTTATTATTTAAAACATCTAAAATATTTAATGTTCTTTGTATATTTTCACAATCTTTAATAAAATACCAAAAAGGCAAAACCTTTATATTACTTATTTTTTCAAAATTGATTCTTTTATGGAAAAAAACACTATCATGAATAATAATAGCATTTCTAAAAAAATGATGTTTAAAAAAATAATAATAAGGTAATAACTCTCCTCTACCTGGATATTCAGATTGAATTATTTCAATATTTTTATAATCAAAATTAGATTTTACATAATTATAATTACTATTATCATCAATAATAATAATTTTTTTATTTGGATAAAATCTCTGAATACATTGAATTGACCGATTCCAATAATTATTTGTTTTTTCAGAATTTACATGTCTGGTTATTATAAATCCATAATCGTCCATTTATTTTATTATATTTATTTATAATATAATAAATATAATAAATATAATATAATAAAAATAAGTTTAAAGTTATATTTTATATATAAATATGGAAAATAATTGTTCTTTTGTTTGTAGTAGAGGAATATTAAAATCATGTGTTTTTCATTCTCCTCATCCTCAATCAAGTTGGTGTTATGATACTAATTATTTAATAGAAATGATTCATAGTAATAATATGTTTGATAAAATGTCTATTTATGTATGTACAGATGTATTACCATTTTTTTTATATGAAATATTACCAAGAATAAATAATACATTTTACCTTATTTCCGGTGATTCAGATGCAACAGTACCAAATGGTGGTATTGATATATATCACAATCCAAGAAAATTAGAGCATGATGTTTGCATGAAAATATTAAATCATCCAAAATTAATTAAATGGTTTGCCCAAAACTGTATTTACAAGAAAACTGATATTTTATCAGATGTAAACGACTGTTGTATTTTTAATAATTCAAAAATAACTCAATTACCAATTGGTCTAGATTATCATACTATATCAAATGACCCTAATAAATTTTGGAGAGATGAAAACGAAGGAAGTTCACCAGAATATCAAGAAATGATTTTAAAAAATATAAGAGCAACAATGAAACCTTTTTATAATCGAAATAAAAAAATATTTGTTAATATGTCTATGGGTGATACAGATTCTTGTAATAGACGACGCGCCTTTAATAGTATTCCTAGCGAACTCATTCATTTAAATGCAAATAAAATGCCGAGAACACAAGTATGGAAAGAAATAATTGAATATTCATTTTGTTTATCACCTTATGGTGCTGGTCCGGATTGTCATAGGCACTGGGAAATTTTATGTTTAGGATCTATACCTATTATACAATCATTGGGATCAAATGAAATGTTTGAAGACCTACCTGTATTAATTATTGAAGAATGGAGTGATATAAATGAAAAATTATTAGAAGATACAATCGAAAAATTTAAAAATCAAAAATTTAATTACGATAAATTATTATTAAGATATTGGGTTGATCAATTTTCATTATAAATAATAATAATAATAATAATAATAATAATAATAATAATAATTTTAAATATTTAAAAAGAAATTAATAAAAAAATATAATGAAGTATAACATAAATACTGAAACAATTAAATCGATTGAATTCGATAACTTTTATAAACAAATTGTTTATAGAGAAGATGAATCAGAATTTTTTAATGTTGCTGGAAAACAACATTATAGATTATTATCTTATTTTTCTACATTATTTAATAATTCAAATATACTTAATTTAGGTACTCATTTAGGAAATTCGGCTCTTGCATTATCATACAATAAAAGTAATACAATCTATAGTTTTGATATTATAGATAATGTTAGAGAAAATATTAAAAATATGGATAATATACATTTTTTAATAGATAATTTATTTGATATTAACATAAGAGAAAAGTATAAAGATTTAATACTTTCTTGTCCATTTATTTTTTTAGATATTGATTCTCATAATGGTATAATGGAGTATGAATTTATAAATTATCTTCAAGAAATTAATTACAAAGGATTTATTATTTGTGATGATATTTGGTACTTTAAAAATATGAGAGATAATTTTTGGTATAAAATAGATGATAAATATCGTTATGATTTGACTAATTTTGGTCATTGGACAGGAACTGGAATTATTACATTTAATGAAAATATATCATTTCATAAAAATGATAATTCGAATTGGACATTAGTAACAGCTTATTTTAATCTCACAAAATGTTATGATGCTAGTGAAGAAATAAATAAAAGAGATTCTTCTTATTATTTTAGTCACTCTATATCTACTTTACATTTACCTTATAATTTAGTAATTTTTTGTGATGAAGAAAGTGTTGATTTATTAAAAGAAATTAGACCAAAATATTTAACCAATAAAACACAATATATAATTAGAAATTTTGAAGAATTTAAATTCAGAAAAAATGGTATTTTTTTAAATGAAAATTTTAGTGATTATAGAGAAAAAATAATACAAAACCGTAAAAATAATCCATATAATTTTGATAATAGAAATACTGCGAGTTATTATCTTTTTTGTATGGCTAGATATTCTATGTTAAAAGAAGTGATTGAAAAAAATTGTTTTGATTCAACACATTTTTCATGGATTAATTTTTGTATAGAAAGAATGGGATTTAATAATTTAATAAGATTAGATGAAGCACTATCTGTTAAAAGAGATAAATTTTCGACTTGTTATATTGATTATGTACCAGAAAATTTAGTGAATAATACACATGAATATTTTAGATATGGAAGATGTAGTATGTGTAGTGGATTTTTTACAGGAAATAAAGATTATATGTATAAAGTTTGTGATTTAATAGAAGATAAATTTTTATATTATTTAAAAAAAGGTTATGGTCATGCAGATGAACAACTTTTTAGTCCTGTATATTTTGAAAATCCTGATTTATTTGAGCACTACTATGGTGATTATCAACAGATGATAACTAATTATACATATATTTATGAACATCCAGAACCACCTATTTATAATTTTATTAGAAATAGTTATGATAATGGAAATTTTTTAAAATGTTATGAAGCATGTATTTTTTTATTTAAATCACATTTTTTAAATAAATGTACAATTAATGACGAATGGCTAGAAAAATTATTTTGGTATTACATTAATTGTAAGAAAAATAAATAATAATGAACTAATATAATTTTTTATAAATATACTCTTTTTTACAAATTTGCAATTATATAATTATTTTTATGATGATTTAACATTTTAATTCATCATAATTTACATCCTGAAAGATTTATCAAATAAAAACTGGAATTTTATCTATATTTATAATCTCTACATTTATATCATTTTTGGAATAAATAAATGATTTAAATTCTGGTCTATCTAATTGTGCCTCTGGTGTATGATTATGAACGTGTCTCGCAATCATTTTATATAATTTAAAATCTGGATATCTATCAGAACCATTATTTTTGTATAACATATTATTACCTTTATCATCTAAACACCATTCTACAACCAATCGTTTAAAAGGTTCGCACGTTTTTAAATCTTTAATTTCATCTAAATCATCAACCAAATAATCAAAAATAGAACAACCTAAACGACATAAATCAAAACTATAATTTGGTTCTAAGCGTGGTTTATTTTTATTAAAATAAGGCTCAAAATTATATTGTGTATATGCATCTCCACCATTTTTAAAACTATCGCTACAAAACAGATTTCCATTAAATTTATAAATGCTTCTACCGAAATCAATAATTTTATATAATCTTCCAAAAGTTGGAACTTTGTATATAATATTTTTATATTTATAATAAATGAATTTTTTCTTTGTACTATTGAACATTACATTATTTGTATGAAGATCATTATGTGTAAATGAAAAAGTTTTTTGATATGTAATCAAAATCATAATAATTTGCATAAAAGCAGACAACCATTCATCATTTGTTAATTCTTCATTTAAAATCAAATCATCAAATGTGGTTTCACAATTTTCCATGCAAATTACTTGTACAGGAAATTTTTGAATTGTTACATTAATTATTTCTTCTTCCTCTTCCTCTGAATTATCTGATATATCTTCCCATTCATTTTCTTCACTTTGTAAGTGTGTATCATTATCATTATCATTATCATTATCATTATCATTATCATTATCATTATCATTATCATTATCATTATCATTATCATTATCATTATCATTATCATTATCATTATCATTATCATT
>Ga0214923_10002599_pt1 | contig 23750 bp, 25 predicted proteins | sample LL1510_MetaG_FD_177993 | JGI IMG/M metagenome (GOLD analysis project Ga0214923, IMG submission 177993) | Freshwater microbial communities from Lake Lanier, Atlanta, Georgia, United States - LL-1510 | ecosystem: Environmental > Aquatic > Freshwater > Lake | place: USA: Georgia | collected...
ATCTCAGTGATAAATGTGCAAATGTTTATAATTCTTTTTTAAAGGTTAACATTTGTAATCAAAAGCTTTATATTCTTGATTATCAAGAATTATCAAGTTTTATGCAACGGTTGGCCTTATGCTCAACCTTTTTTTATATTCATAAATATATGTTTTGTATTTATTATTATAATATAAATATATAATTATATATTCATATCAATACTGTTTATTATGTCTAAACTCAATTATGACTTTGCTAAATATGCTTTTTACAATCAGTTGTTGAAATTAGCACTACAGAAAATTAATTATATACCAGTTTCTCCTTTAACTGTTCTTGTTAATTATGTTTCAAATGAATATATTAAGAAATATACATTTTTTCAATTCTCATCAAATTTTCATATTAAAGTTTCTAATATTGAACTAAATAAACATATAATTAAACATTCCCAAAAAATTTTAGCTAATGATTATGACTGTTCTGGCTTCCTACAAATTAATAATTATTACATTCACCTTGATCATTTTTCTAAAGCTTTCTCTGATTTGTATTTTATTGCAACTTCTATTGATTTATCTTCTATTGATTCATCTTCTATTGATTCATCTTCTATTGATTTATCTTCTATACAATCATAAATTAAAAATATTATTTTTATAAATAATACCTTTACTACTTTTTCTTACCATTATAAATACCTTGTGCTTTTATTATATCTAATATAGTTTGGGTTAATTTTTTCTTTTATCTATTACATTTTTTTATTACAGCCGGGACACTTTTGTAAAGTGAAATTTGATGTAATTATTTTATTTATGAATATGCAATATTAAATGTGTTGGATTATGAAAAAATTCATTAAATTTAAGTGCTTCTTCTTCTATATTTTTATATATTTTATGAAAATCTACCTTTCTTGATGCGTTCATTATTGGACGCGTTATTAATGGTTGTTCTACTTGTATTGATTTAATTTTTATATCAATTAATGGATCTGGTAAAACAAATTCTTTACTTGATTCTTTTTTATCCATAAGTTCTTTTTTTTTTTGTTCTAATTCTTGTTCTTCTGAAAAATCACGAAATTCTCTTTCTTCTAATGTATTTAGAATATAATCAGACAATTTCATTGAACTAATAAATTTTTCTTTATTTGGCAAATCTTTAATAATTTTATTTATATCTGTTTGAGTAATAGTTTTAATTTTTTCAAAGTTCATAAAATTAAAATTTGAATCTTCTCCTAGATTCATATGATTAATGCAATATAAAAAATATATATCTTTGAATCCATCTAAATTTATTTTATAAATTTTGTCATTAACTTTTATATCTTTTAATCCATCTAAAGATTTAAAATTATCTAATAATTTTTGAGATGAACTTATATCATCTAATACTAATTCCATATTATTTTTCATTTCTAAAATCATAATAGGATACCAACTTGTTCCTCTTTTTATTAAAATTATTCCATCTATTTCTCCTTTCATACCTGAGTATTTTGTTTTATTATCTGCAGGTGGTGGTGGAAATATTGATTTGTCATCAGAAATACAATTTATATTACTTAAATATAAAATTGGTAATTTTAATGAAGTAAATTTGTCTTTGATTAAAGTATTTATGAATTCCTCGTATTTTATACCATGTGTATTATCTTGTATATCTTTACATGTCTTAAAAAAATCTGTAAATAATATTTTAATTAACATAGATAACTTATAATTATTAATTAATTGTTCTTTTAATTCTAATTTTTGGCGCATATTTTCTTCTAGTTTTTTTATTTTTACTTCATTTGGAGGAGTTTCTCCTTTTGCTTTTGTTAATCCTGTTTCAATACCTTGAATTGCTCCATCAATTGCTATAACATCTTTTTTTATATCCTCAATATTAAATCCAAAAATTTTTTTTATATCTTCATATAATTTACCAATATTAGCATTTATAATACTATTTAATAATAATGGATATCTTTCATTTATAAAAAAAGAGTTAATCATAGTACGAACTGTATTTTCAGTTTGATTCATTATAATTTTTTCTTTTGAAAAAATAAATCTTTTTATAAATTTTTCTAGAAATTCATCTTTTATTCTTTTTACAATTTCTGATTCATCATAACCTTCAACTATTACTTCATAATACTCAGATCTACCACCATATAAATTTAATAATTTATTTTTATAATTTATATACTTTTTTTTGTATTTTAAGTATTTAGATTTAAATTGGTCTATTGATAACATATATAAATTATATATATATATTTAATTTATATATAAATAATAATTATTATTCTTTCAATTATATTCATAATTTACACGATTAAAGACTTAAAAATAATAATCAAATCCTAAATCGCATAAATAATCATTATAATCTAATAATAATTATTTTATAAAAACTTTTACATAGAAATTAATTTATCATGTTTTAATTGTTATTAAATATTTTTTTTATTCTTCAATATATTCTTTTTCTAATATAAGGTTATATTCTATTTTAATCCTACTTGTTTTATTTCTAAATACTTTTTTGTATTTTATTTACTTTGAATAGTAATCATTTTCATTCATAATATATTATCCTATTAAATTTTATCTTTATAAAATATGATTTTTTTATTAGTTTAACTAATATTTTTTATCTAATTTTTATTTGTTAATAAAAATTTTTTATATTCTTCAACATATTCTTTTTCTAATATTTTTATCTTATCTCCTAATTCTATCTTTATTTGTTCTTCAAGTTCCATTTTCAATTTCTCTATTTTTTTTTCTACCTCTTCTCGCTCTTTTAATATACTATCAATTTCATCTTTTTTTTCATTTTTTTTGGTTTCTTTTATTTGTTTTAATTCTCCTTCAATCTTATTCTCATATTTTTTCTTTAATTGTTGTTGCCATGTATTTATACTATATTTTTCATTAAAATTTTGTTGAACTTGTTGTTGTATTGGTTGTTGTACTTGTTGCATTTGTTGTTGCATTTGTTGTTGCATTTGTTGTTGCATTGGTTGTTGCATTTGTTGTTGCATTGGTTGTTGCATTTGTTGTTGCATTGGTTGTTGAATTGGTTGTTGAATTGGTTGTTGCATTTGTTGTTGCATTTGTTGTTGAATTGGTTGTTGCATTTGTTGTTGAATTGGTTGTTGCATTTGTTGTTGCATTTGTTGTTGAATTGGTTGTTGCTCTTGTTGTAATACAGTTGGATTAATTGAAGATTGAATTGGTTGCTGAGACTTTACAGATAAAGAAGTTATTGATGGTAAAATATTATATTGTGATAATATATTGCTAGATGTATTATTTCCTGTATTATTTCCTGTATTATTTCCTATATTTGAATTATTTCCTGTTCCTAATATATTATATTCTGTCAATACATTTTGAGATTCTACTTTTTTATTACTTATTTCTATTTTTTGATTACTTAATTCTTCTTTTCTTTTTTCATATTTTTTTTTGTATTTCTTATACTTTTGTTTAATTAAATCCATTATAATCTTATATAATATTTTTTTTTATATATTATAATATAAAATCTCTATTTATTTATAAATGATTATTATCCATATGAGATTTTAATAATGTAGACGAACATTCTTTTTCTAATTCTGGTGACAAGTATGATTTTACTTCACAATTATTATTCTTTAACAATCCTGATATTCTCATTATCAATTCATTAAATAAATCAAGTTCATCAATTGATAAATTATATGTTTCTCTTAATTTTCTAATTATTTCTACAATTCTTTTATATTCATTTATAATATCTTTCTTTTCCTTCATATATAATGTATATGTTGTTTGATATTTTTCTAATTTATTTATTTCTTCTTGATAGTGGTGACTATTTCCATTCATTCTATTTTTGTATTTTTCTAAATGAACTAAAAAGGCATGTGATATATCCATAGTTGTGTATTTTGTTGAATTATGCAAGTCAAATATTATTCTTAATAATCCATTCTTATCTTCACCCTCAACTATTGTATCTGATATATAATTTTTAACTAATCCTAATTGCTCATTTACATTTTCTAATGTCTTTAAAAATTTGGGTTTTAATACAGTAAGTCTCTTTAAATATTCAGCATCTTCATGCATCTGTTTGTAATGTTCATGTAGTGATATATTTAATTTAATAATCTTTTCATGTAATGTTCTTATTTTAGTTAATATAACTGTTTTTTTATTTAATATACCATTAAGTGTATAATTTGTAATTTTAATATTATTCTTATTTATCTTAATATCTTCTTCATACTTTTCTTGTGTTTCGTGTAATATTTTTGAAATTTTTTCTTCTAATTCTTTTAATTTTACATTGCTTTCATTATGATAATTTATTAAAGTATCAATTGACATTTCTGTTTTATGTTCAAATTCATTTTCTTTTGGTTTTTCTTCTACTGTTTTGTTTATTTCATTTAATTTTATATTTAGATTTTTGGATAATTTATATCTACAATATATTGTATCGTGTTTTTTATTATCATTTGTCCATAACCATTCAGCATTATCTGCTATATTCGGTCTTTGTTTCCATACATTTAAATTATTATTCTTTCCATAACTAACAGCTGCTGGCCATGCTGTATCATTAAAAACAATACTATTCCAACCATTTGGAGCAGTTTTTTCAAAATCTTTACATCTCCATGCTGTTGTTAATGTATTTTCATTACCAAATGTTCCTATAAATCCAGCTATACTACCAGTATTAACTCCTTCTAATGCAAATACATTTTCATTTGATGATAATTTTACATTATATGAATATGTTTTTTGCCATGAATTACCTGAACCAACCTTCACACCATTATGATATAATGTAAAACTATTATCACATGTTATTTTTACAGGTAAAGTTTTTACTAAATCAATTGGTATAGATAAACTAAGATGAAATAACTGTATAAATAATAAAAATTTAATTAAATATTTCATGAATATATATAATATCTATATATATTTATTTAGAACGTTTGTTAAAATTATTTTATTATAAATTTAATAATGCTTTTATATAGAAGGCTAACATTTTACAGAAATTACGGTTCATGATGAAAAGTTGGTGTAAGTATCATATATATATCTATAATAGTAACACTTATAGGATTAAATAAATATTCTCATATTTTAAGTGATATATGTTAGAGTATGAACATATTTTTTTTGAAAAGTTTAATTACTAGCTAAGGATATAATATAATATATAAATGAAGTAGAATTCTAATTATTAAAAAACATATAAAACCAATTTTTATTTTTTAGATGATCTACATGTCTTAATAAATCTCTATTTTCTCTATTTACTAATTCTAATTGATTTACTAAATTTAATTTTTCCGTTATTCTACTATTTATATCTTCCTTATAATGTTCAATATCTTTATACAAATTATTTATTATTAATTTAAACTTGCAAACATTATCATTATTATTTTTTATACCATTTTCATCTATTTTTTCATTTATATCTATATTTTCATATTCAATATCACTAAATTCATCTACTTCTATTATGTCATAATCATTAGTAGCTTTTTTATTCTTTTTTATTTTTTTATTTTCTATTAATTCTTCTAACATTTTATTCTTTTCAATTAATTCATTATTTAATAATTCTAAAATTATTATTTTTTGTTCTTTCTCAATATTATTTTTTTGCTGTATAATTAATTCATTTTCTAATTTATTGTATCTTATTAAGAAATTATTCTTCATTTTTAAATAATATCTCCACCATTTTTGAATTAATATTATTGATTTTTTCTTTTGTATTATATTCACTCTTATTTTGTAAATTATGTAATTACTCTTAATTAAACTAATACTATTCTTAATTCTATTATAGTCATTATAACAATTTATACATCTAATCATAGTTATTAAATATAATATCTTATTTCTTTTTTCTTTTCTTTTCTGTATTATCACATTATAAATAAAATTCTGTATTTTTATTATTGAAAGTTCTAATTTATATTTTCTATTTGCTATAAATACTCTAATTATATTCTGCAGTAAAATAATCCTTAACCTTAACTTTTTATACTTATTAGAATTTTGCTTCATTCTAATATTTTTTTGAATTATTATAGCATTTTTTATTAAATACTCTTCGTATTTTTTTTGAATTATAATATAAGTTTCTTCTTCTAAAAATACTCTAGTTTTACCATAAACTATATTTATACCATCATTATTATTTTTTTCAATTATATATTTGTATTTTTTAATAAAATCATCTTTTATAAAATTATATCTATAACCTTGTTTTAGTATATTTATTAATTGTAACACGCCATTATATACTAATTGTTCTTTTACTAATGATTTATCAAAAAATAAAGGTTTATCAATTGAATTAGATTTAATACATTTTATAAAATTTATATCACAACTAGTAATACTGTCAATAAATTCATTTATTTGTATTTTAAATTGATTTGTAATAGAATTAATTTTTAATTTACTTACTATTTTTTTCTTTAACCTATAATTAAATAATTTATTAATATATTCCTCTATTTCTTGAATGTTTTTATCCATATTCTTTTTTAAAAAATTAGTAATTTTATATTCTATCAAACCAGCATAATGTTCTATACCAAATATGATATTATTATTTTTAATAATCTTAAACTGTTTATTATTGACATTACTATTATTTAATTTATGTAATAAATTATTATCACTTCCTTTAGGCACCATACATTCTTCATCTAATTTTATAAAAATTTTTTCTATTAACTTAATTTGTTCTTTATTTAATTCAATATTCTTAACTTCAATATTTATTTCTTCATTTCTATATAATTCAATCTTATTTTCTATCAAAATTTTATTTAATAATCCTTGTATAATCTCATTTGTATAATTTATAAGTAATTGTTCTAAACTATTTTCTTTTAAATCTTCAAAACCAAATATATCCAATATACCAATCTTATATTCATATGCTTCTACATTACATATTATATTCATTCTTTCAACTAACCAATTAAATAAATTATCATATATCTTCATAACTAATATATCTCTTATTTCATTAAACTCTTCTTTATCATAAGTTTTCTCTATCATTTCATCTTGAACTTTAATTGTTCTCTTACTTAAAACATCTTTTAATTTTGTATTTTCTATATTGTCTCCATAATATAAATTTAATAAATATTTTATTGTTTCTATGTTATCCATTATAAAACTAATATTTTCTTCAGTAAATCCTCCTTTATTCAATAAATCTATTATTTCATTCACGTTTCTGTTAAATATATGAAATTTACCAATCTCTTCTGATCTTAAAACACGAGTTTTTTCTAATAAATATGTTATTATCTTCATACCTAAACATTCTTTATTTTTATTGTAATATACTTCAATCAATTTACCAAAACGACTACTATTTGTATTTTTTGATGTTGTAGCATTTCCAAAATATTCTAATATAATACCCGATGCTTCAATCCTCTCTATTAACTTATTATCACTATTCTTAACACATGAATTTAAATAATGTATAATCTGTTTTGTTGTTTCTGTTTTTCCGGAACCACTTTCACCAGATACTATTATTATCTGATTCTTATTTTCCAAATTTTTTAATATTTTATCAACCTCTTTATTAAGATGTACTTGGTCTTTAATATCATCTTCAAAATATTCATATGGATTAATTGATAATAATATTGAACCTAATTTAGTATATATCTTTTTATTATAAAATCTATCCTCCAATACTTTTAGACATTTATCAAGGCTAATTTCATCAATATAAAGTAAATTACTACAATTTTCCATTATTTCTATATTATACTTTTATTTAATTTTTTTCTATATTATATATATAATAAATGATTTTGATAATTATTATATTTTTATTACTAATTATAATCATATTAGATAATAGACGCTGTAAAGAAAATTATAGTGAAAATATACCAAAAATAATTTGGTCTTTTTGGGATGAACCTGAAATACCTAAATTTATACAAGATTGTCATAAAAATTGGAGAAAATATGCTCATAATTATAAAATAATATTATTAAATAAAAATAATATTACAGATTATGTAGATATGCCGGACAATTGGAAAGATTTACCATCTTATAGAATAGCAGATATATTACGATTAAAATTATTAGAAAAATATGGAGGAATATGGATGGATGCTAGTATAATATTATTAGATAATCCTGATAATTTTGTTGAAAATGATATAACATTATTTACTACACCAACAACAACAAGTGATAATCCAATATTTGAAAATTGGTTTATTGCTAGTTCAAAAGGTAATGAAATAATAAAAAAATGGTCTCGTGAAGTTCTATATGCATTATTAAATAATGATATATATATATCTTTATCTAGTAAATATAATAAAGAACTAGTTATGTCGCCAGAATATTTGATTTGTCATTTAGTATTACGAAATATATATGATAGAGATAAAAATTTATTTTCTAATATAAAACTTTATAATAGTAGTGAAACAGCATTTTATGAACATCTTAAATATAACATGAATAATGTAGGAGAAAATATATTTAATAATTTTAAACTAGAACCAAAAAGATTACTTATAAAATTTAGAGGAAGTGATAGAAATAATAATATAAAAATTCCAAATATTTTACTATAATAATAAATATTTTTTCTCATAACTAGCCATTGGCGAACGATGCGGGAAACCTAAAATTACCGAAATCAATTCTAACAGGCAAAAATTTTCTATAACCATCAATAAATATTGTTTTACTAAAAAATCCTATTTGTTTAGTTTCAATTTTTCCAGAAAAAAGTATATTAGCTATTTGATCTATATTTAGGTGTAATAAAGTATCTTGATCTAGTAAAAATCGTCTTTCTTTAGGTAATAATAAATCTAATTTAGATGACTTATTTAAGTTATCTATTATTTCAGATTTTGGATTATTCTATATACATCTATTGGTTCCAATATAATAAGTGCCTTTTCTACTACCTAATAATTTAAAATATTTAGTTTTATATAAAATTTTTACTATTTATTTCATTTTTTATGTTTTTCTTTCCATTCAATACATCTACTTCGCATATCATAGTTTGGATATAATTTTAATGTTTCTAAAACTTGACCCGTCATTGGTGATTTATTGCTACTATTAAACCATTTTATGATAGATGTTCTCTCATATGTAAATCCATCTACAGCTATAACAGGTTCATTATAAATTGTCATTGTAAATATTTTATCTGTTAATTCATCCGGTATTTCTTCATCATATTCAGTTAAATCTAGATTACATATTTTATCTCCTAATTCGTTTATCATTATCAATAAATTATTACAAAAATTTTTTAATCTATCTATTGGTGTCCAATTCTTATAATAATTATTTATAAATGTATTTATTTTGTAATAAATATAATATATTTCTTTTTTTTCTCTTGTTTCTTGATTTTTATTTATATCAAAATCATCTTCAGTCATTAAATAACCAATATTTTTTTTTATTTTTTCATCAAATTCTACTTTATCTAAAAAATGACTATATAAAACTTGCAGAAATGAAAATGGATAATTATTATCAATTAAAAATGTTATTTCAAGTTTTTTATTATACTTATTAAATAATTTATTATCTAATAATTTTACTTCTACTTTACATCTGTTAAAATTATTTGGTAATTTTTTAGATTCTCTTTTTATATTTTCTTTTATTATACCATAATATATTTTTTTTTCATTACAAAATATTTCAATTTTTTCAATAATATCTGCTAAAAGTCCAAACTCATATATCATCCTATCATACATTTCTTAATATATTAATTATAATATTATACGTTTATCCATATTTTTTAAATTTTTATAAAGTAGCCAAAAAATTTTTTTGATTTTTTTTTTAGTTTTTAATAAATGCAAACTCTCTCAAGTTATAAAAAAAAGCCTAAAAGCCTAAAAAGGCCTATTTAGGCTCTAATTAGGTCAAAATTAGGCTTTTTTCATATAAATTGAATAAAAATATATTTAAAAAAAAAATATAATTGTATTAATATAACCTAAAATGGTTTTTTATACATGTCCAAAATGTAATAAGATTTTTACAAAAAAGTCACATTTCCTCAATCATATAGAGTTAAAAAAGAAACCTTGTCACCCAATCCAAGAAATTTTAATCCTCAAAAATCCTCAAAAATCCTCAAAAATCCTCAAAAAATCCTCACTTAATACAGAAGATAAAAAAGGATATAATTGTAATTTTTGTAATTATTCATCAATAAGAATTGATAATTTTAAGCGTCATTTAACAACTTGTAAGGTTAGAAAAGAAGAGACGCAAGACAAGGAAGCAATTTATCAAGAATTAGTAAGAAGAATGGAATTATTAGAAAATCAAAATAATAAATTATTTATGAAAAACAAAGAACTAAATAATGAAATTAATATATTGAAATCTAGTTCAAAAAAAAATATTCAAAATAATAAAAATATAAAAAATCTAAATAATGGTGTTATAAATAACACAATTATAATTCAACATGGTAAAGAAGATCTAAATAAAATTGATGATAAGGTATTTTTAGATGCTTTTCTTAAAAGTACAGGTGCTAAAATACCTGAGAAAATTATTGAAGGTATTCATTTTAACAAAAAGTATCCAGAATACAAAAATATCTATATTTCTGATATAAATAGAGAAAAAGTAATGATTCATAATGGTAAAAATTGGATACTAACGCCAGGAGATAATTTAACTTCTAATTTACTAGATAAATCTATTTGCTTTAGTGAAAATAAATATGAATGTATAAATACAAAAGATATAATAAATGAAAGAAATAAAAAAAAAATTATAAATGGTCTAAAAATTATGGAACTTATGAAAGAATTTGATAGTGATGATCAAGATGAAGATGGTTATTCTATTACTAAAGATGATAAAGATAGAAGAAATTATTTAAGAAATAAAGCTGAAGAATATATTAAATTATTGTTATATAATAATAGAAATGAAATACTAAATGAAGATATACTTAAGGAAGATAAAAATAAAAAATAATAATAAAATTTTTTATAATTCTATTATAGAATAAAAAATAAATATGACTAATAATGATGAAAATATTAAAAATAAAATAGACAAAATAAATAGCCTACATATGGATATATTAAATTATAATCTTAATAATAAAAATCAAATTTATACTGATTTACTTGAATTCAAAAAAGAATTCGGAAGTAAATTTGATGATATTGATAATAAAATGAAATTTTTATATAACAAACTTAATCATTTAGATGAAAAAGTAAATTCTATTACTAATAATCTAAATCATCAAAAAATTTCTATGGATGAAATATATAATTCTGTAAATAAAAATAATGAAATCTATGGTTCTATAAATAATAATAATGAAATATATAATTCTATAAATAAAAATAATGAAAATATTCAAAATATTTATTCACAAATTGAACTATTACAAACTATTGTAAATGAATTAAAAATTAAAAATCATAATTATGAATTAGAAATGAAACAAATAAATAAATTAGAAATAAATAGTTTTGATAATATAACAAAAGATGATAAGGATATAAAAATAAATAAAAAATGTTTTCCTTTTCTATAAATTATTTTTTATTTGTAAATATTTATTTTTGTATTTTTTATATTTATATATATATCCAGATCCAACTATTTTACTTTCAATGTGTTGTCTTATTCTTTCTAAATCTTTTACATCTATAGAACAACTAGTACATGTATAAGTACTCATTTTATCTAGATTATTCATATAAAAAAACTCTTTTACATCTGGTGTATATATAATATCATCATATACTGCACTTAATTGACCTAAATTATAAGCTATTTGACATAATCTTATTAATTCGCAATTTGGATTATTATTAGGTATCCTTACTAATTGTAAAAAGAAATGAAATTTTTCCCAATTAGGATTACTTTTTTCTTCTTCATTATCTTCACCTTTCATATTTAGTATATTATGAATATAATTATATGCACCATTTATATTAAGTTTTTCATTTTTAAGAGTTTTAAGATTCATACTCCATTCTAATTTATCACATCTAATTGATTGTAAAATAAATTTAATTTCATTCCAACTAAATAGACCATCTATATTATTTGTTTTAACAATATAGCCATAATTTCTAACAAGACTAAATAATTCTTCCATTATATATAATAAATATAAAATTTGATTTATATTTTTATAAAAATATAAAATATATGCAAAATAATCAACTAATATTAGATAAAAAAAGAATATGTTATAAAATAAGTTTATTTCTAAATATTATTTTTTTATTTTTTAATGTTTTTAGTATCTTTATTTGTTTAGAATATATTGAAAAAAATAGATTATTTTATCATTATTGTATAACTTTATTTACTATATTTTTATCTACAAGTAATGATACTTATTATGAATATATATATTATAAAAATTATGGTAGAATATTTAATTCTATAATTGAATATGAAGTTTGGAAAAAACAAAATAAAAATTATGCAAAATATATTCTTAGATGTATTGAATATATATGCTTATTTACATTTTTATTTCATTCATTACCAATTGAACTTAATATGCAAGAAAATAATTCTGCAAATCTTTACAAAATAAATATATTTTTATTACAGTTATTGACCATTATTATTATGATAACAATGGCTTTATTTATAATATTTTTTGTTTGTATGATATTTTCATATCCAATATTACTAAAAAAAAAATCTACTATTGTTAAAGAAACTATAGTAGAAATTGATAAAAAAAATGAAGAATGTAGTATTTGTTTAGATATAAATGATAAAATATGGATTAAAACACGATGTAATCATATATATCATAACGAGTGTATTACAGAATGGTTACAAATAAGTAAAAGTTGTCCAATATGTAGAGAACAACTTTAGTTATAATTTTTTTAAGGTTTTCTTATCTAAATATTTTTTTTTTAATAATAAATATTTTTTAAAACTAGCAGCTGCATTAGTAATACCTTCTTTGCATATTTTTTTTAAAAATTTTTCAATATTATTACTATTTATTCCACCAGATGCATTAGTTATTTTTTTTTCATGACAATTAATCATTGCATTAAAAACAGTATCTATGTCTCCATCATTCAAAGAAGATGAATTCTTATAATTATTTCTTACTTGTTGTTTTTCAGCAACCGTAAGAGGGATTTTAGCATTAACTGGTAACGGAATAAGAAATTTTGTTGAATTGAATGAAATCCATATAGCTCTAGCTATTGATTTATAATAACTTTCACACTCTTTTTTAAAATGTTCTTTAAGATATTTATCAGATACTGCTTTCATATAAGCTAATAAAGCATAACCTCTAGACCATCCATCTGTTGATAAATATCCATCAACAAAATAACTATCTGGAATATACCAATATCTATCAACATCATCCCAACTATTAAACTTATCAAATAAAATATTATCTAAAGGATGAAAATTATTAAAATTATTTAAAACAGCACTTCTACCTGTATTATTAAATCCATTCCAATAATAATAAATATCATGTGTTAGATCATTAAATTGTGATAATTGAATTTCTGGATATCCAGTTGCATATAAAGCATGACCCATACCATATCCAATCGGATCAACAATATCATATGAATCAAGCATATCATATGAATCAATAATATCATTTTGTTCAACCGGAATTATAAAATCAAAAGGTTCATATTCATCGTGATAAATTTCCATATATATATATATATATATATATATATATTATTATTTTTTCATTAATAATTTTGATTTAGTTACATTTGTTAATAAATTATTTTGAATTGAAGAATTAGGTATATTAATTAAAAGATTTGTTCTTGGATCTTTAATTCTTGTAAAATATAAATTAAAATCTATAACTTTTCCATAAATTGTATTTTCATTTATCAATTGATTAATTCTGATATAATCACCAATACCATATAAATTATTTATACTTATAATAATTCCTGAAATAATATTACCCAATGTGCCTTGCATAGCAATACCTAATGCTAAACCAAAAGAAGCAAATATAGTTATAATTGTTGTTATATTAAAACCTAAATTAATAAAACAAAATATTGCACCTATTATTAAAATTATATAATATATTAGATGTGCAATTTGATGTTGAATTAAATTTCTAGTAATATAATTTTTTTCATCATCAACAATATCTTTTTCATTATATGCAGTATTATTTTTAATTATAGTAGCAACAATAAGAAATATAATAAAAATAAATATTGATTCAATAATTTTAGGCGTTCTATTTTTAATTTCTTTTTTTATATTTTCAATATATTCCATTAAATATTTATATATATATATTATAAAAAATTTTTAATATTTAATATTTAACTCAACAATATTATTATTTAAATAATTTATTGGTATTTTTATTAAATATGCATCCTCATCTTTAATAGCTGCTGATACTATAAAAGTATCATTTGATAATGTTAAACCACATGTATATTGAATACATTTATCAAATAAATAAAATGGATATGATGCATAAATAGGTTTGTAAAAATTATCTATAATAATAAATCTGTGTAAATAAATTCTTCCATCACAAAATAAAACTTCATGAATAAGTGCTATATAACCATCAACTTGAATAACTGAATCTTTATTAATTATATTTATATTTATTTTAATAAATTGTGTAGAACCTCTAAAATCTATATTTTCTATTATATCATATTTTTTATAAATATTAATTGTTTGATTTAATTCATAATTCTTATCAAATTCATTCAATTCTAATTTTAATATAATAAATGGTTTGTAAGAATAAACTATATGTATATCTGTTGTATTTTGTTCATTAATAATAGGAACCCAATTTTTCTGACAAACATTATCATCAATCCCATATAAAACTTTTAGTTTTGAAACAACACCTTGATTATCTATATTACCAAATACAATTTTATTATTATTTGTAAAATTTCTACATGTCGACATAAAATATAAATTCTGATTTTGAGTAAATATTCTCATATCTTCGTAACCTATAATATTTGTAGCAATATGTTTATATTTTTTATCATCAAATATAATTTCATTTGTTTTTAAAACACTAAGATTTTTGTCCAAATATATTAAAACATTTCTTGTTGATACTGGATATTCTATACCAAAATTAGAATTATCTTTTTTATGATAATAACAACTATTTATTATTTTATAATTTACTACTCTTAAATTTAATAAATAATTATCATTATATCTAATAATAGATGGATTCATACAATTCCATTCATTACTATTTACTTCTACAGGATATTCTATCTTGTTTTTTTCAAAATTTACTTTTGTTTTATCTAAATAAAAATATAAATTTGATAATGTTAATTGAATTATATTTATATCTATGTTGTTTTTCATTAACAAATTATTACAACTTACTAATCCATTTTTGTAATCATTCAAATAAAATGATATAATGGATTTAATAAATTGAAATTGATAATCATATACATCTCTACCTACAAATAATTTATCATCAGGTAATGGTATTTTTTCACCCATCTCAACAAATATTTTAGATAAATTATATTTTCTATTATCACATAAATATTTTGCTATTAAAAATATACATTCTGCTCTTTTTGGATAATATTCATATCCTTTTAAACAATAAGCTATTGAATTATCTTCATCTTTTATCATTAAATAACAAAATGATATCATATAATATGAAAACCAAACTTCTTCAACCCATCCTCCTAATTCTATTCGTTTTTTATAATTTACTATCGCTAATTCAAACTGTTTTGTATCTTTATAACTTTGAGCTAAATAAAAATAATATCTACCATTATTTGGTTCTTCTTCTAAACCTTTTTTTAATAATTTTATATCTCTCTCGTATTTATCTTCCTTACATCCACCATCTCCAATATCATTAATCCAAAAATCTTTTGTATATTCTATTTTATAATTACCTACTATATCATAATATTCATGTGTCGGACATTTACATTCTATATTTGTTCCTTTTTTAACCATTCTCATATTAAAATATTCTAATGTATTTGCTTTTTGTTGTAAAAAATAAATATCATTATTGTAATTTTTAATATTTATATTTTCAAAATTAACTAAAACCATATCAGCATCTAAAAATAAAACATATTTAAAATTTATATCACATTCTTTTGTTAAATTATAAGAATAAGAGCGATTATAACCAAAGTTTTTAAATGGTTCTGTATAAACTTCACCATCTATATTATATTTTTCAGCTACTTCTTCTATTACTTTTACAGTATTATCTGTTGAACCAGTATCACAAATAATAAAATATTTTATAAATTTATGTATATTTTCAAATAATCTTGGCATATTTTTACTTTCATTTTTTATAATCATATTCAGACAAACACCATTTTCATAATTATTATTTTTTTCTCTTTTGTATATTAAATTTTTAACCATATATTCTATATTTACTTTTTATTATTTTCATTTTAACTCAAAAAATTGATTTATATATAATATATATACTTATTATCATTATGTATTAAAAGATGGTTATAACAAGAAGTTATGCAGCCAAACATAATATTAAATTATATGAAGGATTACAAAATAGAAAAAAGAATAAACCTCAATATGATGATGAAAATTATATATTTAAATTTATAATATATATCATAATGTTTATTACAGCAACAATTATATATCGTAATTTTTTTGAAAATAAATCAATTTATAATTTTATTATTACAGATTTACCAGAAAAAACTATTATTAACCTATACAATAAAATACCTGCTAGACCATATAATTATTTTCTTGATTTGATTCAAAATTATAACATAGATTATTTTTAGTAATATATTACAAAATTTTTATATAATAAAAATAAATTATTTTGTAATATATATTTAATGGATTATTCTAATAAATACTTAAAATATAAAATAAAATATTTAAGTCTTAAAAAAAAAAAAAAATTAAGAAAAAAAAATAAAATATTAAAAAATATAATAAATATAACGAAAAAACAGTTTTATACAGATTATTGTATAGAAGATGAATGTAATAAATTAGAAATTTATGAAAAAATGTGTTCCTTACCAGAACATAAAACAGTATCACATACACCTATAGAACCTAATTGGAAAGAAGATGCTGTGTTAGCTGAATGTGTAATAAATATTGATAAACTTATTGCACATATATATCATACAAAAATACCACTTAAAAAATCTGCAACAAATAAAAATCTTAAGGAAATACTTTGTGGATTAGAAGAAAATACTATTCAAATTAAATTTACATGGGCTGTTGATTTTAGATTAGTATTTGTTAATTTTTTTACAACTATTATAGATAAAACATCTATTGAGTATGTAAATTATGTTTATGAACCTTGCACTCCAGATGGAAATTCTATTCCAGAAGCACCAGCATATTCATATAATAATCCTACTTATAATAAACCATTAGCTGTAGCACCTTATCAAATAATAAGTAGAGAATTTACTAATCAAATTTATGAATGGATTGGTAGAGGAACTTTAGAAATTTTTAGAGAAAATCTTAATAAATTAGATGATGATAGTAATGTTCCTTTGCGATTTATTTATGAATAATTATATATATATAATATCTTAAAAAATAAAAAATTGATTTATTGTAATAATAAATATAATTAATTGATTTATATAAAATTTAATGACAGTTAAAATTCATAAAAGTTGGAATAAATTATTTGATAAATATAATTTTGATTTAGATATATTGTATAATAGTGGTGATATTGTATATCCTCCAAGAGAACTAATATTTAGAGTTTTTGAAATGAATGTTAAAAAAATTAAAATTGTTTTATTAGGACAAGATCCATATCATAATCCAAATCAAGCTAATGGATTAAGTTTTTCAGTGCCATATAAAATTAAAATACCACCATCTTTACAAAATATTTATAAAGAATTATGTATTGAATTTCCAGAAAGAAACTATGTTTTTGATTCTGGTAATTTAGAAAGATGGTTTGTAGAAGAAAAATTTTTTCTTCTAAATTCATCATTGACGGTTGTTAAAAAAAAACCAAATAGTCACATAAATATTTGGAGTGAATTTACTGATGATGTTATTAGTTATATTAGTAAAAAAAATAAAGACTGTTTATTTTTATTATTAGGAAATTTTGCTAAATCTAAAGAAAAATTTATTATAAATAAAGATAATATTATTACAGGTGTTCATCCTTCTCCATTCTCTGCTTATAATGGATTTTTTAATTCAAATATTTTTAAACAAGTTGAAGAAAAATTACAAAAAGAAATCAATTGGAATATATAATTTACATATAAAAATATATGATTATAAATATAATAAAACCAAAATGGATATTGTTAAAGATATATTAGATAATATAATAAATTATTCATTATTTTTTGTTGATGATGAAATGGTTGAAGAAGAACATTTAGAAAAATATATAATTTATCTAAATAAAAAAATAAAAAATAATTTTTGTAATTTATATTTTGAAAATTATTTTAGTATTAAACACATTGATGATGTTATAACTATAGAAGAGTATCTAAATAGACTTATTATTAGTTTTGGTATTTCTAATTCAATTATGATAGGTGCTATTATTTATTTAGAAAAATTACATATAGATATAAACATATATAATATTCATAAATTATTACTTATTTCTCTACTATTATCATCAAAGTTTTTAGAAGATTTATATTATAAAAATAAATATTGGGCTAGTCGTGGTGGTATAAGTCTTGATACTTTAAATAAATTGGAAAAACTTTATCTAATCAAAATAGATAATAATTTATTTATTCATACAATTGAATTTATTGATAAATTCAATGAAATATTTATAAATAAAAATTGATATTTTTTTTATATAAAAATATTACTAATAATATGGAAACCACTTCTACTGATTATGTTACAGTTTATGTTAGAGGTTCAATTGAACCATTGAAATCTATTTTAGATGATTTACCATCCTTTAATGGAACAGTTCATATAAGTTGGAGAAATACTTCACCTCTTTACAATACATCTTTCAATTATGATAAATGTTTAGAACTAGAATTTCCAAGTACAGAATATGCTAGAAAATTTATATTAAATTTTAACAAAAAACTTAATATTACAAAGGATAAACTATTAGATTTGATAGCATGTGCTGTCATTGATTATGATGAACCAACTATTGAAACTATAAAAAGACAATTGTAATAATTAATTTTTAGGAGGAGGAGGAGGACCATATGGAGGTGTTATTTCGTATAAACCTATAATAATACCTGCAGATACAAGAAATTTTATAAAAACATATTTTGGATCACCTTTAACAGCGAAGAATGCTATAATAAAAGGTATCCATATTATATGCGCAAATATAGCAAATTTAATAACATTAAAATGATAATTTGTTTTTTTATGTAAATAATATATTATTATAATATAAAATGCTAATGTAATAATAATATTTATAGCCAATTCATTACGTGATAAATGATTTTCATTTTGAATAATTTTTGGTTTGCTCATTGTTTCGTTCTTATTTATAGAACTTTGTTCCATAATATATATATATATATATATTATAATTTTTTTGTAAAAATATAATTTTATGTGGTTTTTGGTGATGGATTAGCGTTGAATCCACCCACAGCATTATTTTTTCTTTCGTTTAATTCCATAAGATCTTTTATGGTTGTTTGAGAAACAACTAATGCTCCTAGAAAACCTGTCGACAACCAAGTTAAAGGTGTAATTACCCTTCTACTTGCTGTTACCCAACCAGGATGTCCTCCCCCGGTATGTTGCTGTTGGATTAACGCCGCCGCCGCCACCGCTGCTTGTTCTGTTTTACTATGTGGGTCAGGTCTTTTCAATCCAGCCAATAATATTAAAAGAGCAATCAAGGCTATAATACCTAAGGCGGATATCTTATACACCCAAAATAAAGTTACTTCTTCAGAAGTTTTTTGTTCATTTTTGGCCCATCCAGGCCTATCCTCAAATTTAATATAATATACATACCATAAAGCACACATTACAGCTAAATATAATAAAGCGTAAAATAAACCCGTCAAATTATTTTTCCATCCATCACCGCCATGCATAATATCGCTACTAAATAAGAAATCCATTTATATATATATATTATATATATAAAATTTTTTTTATAAATACATATTTAAATTATTCTTAAAAAAATTATCATTATATCTATTTTTAATTGATGGATTTTCTAAATAAATATTAAATCCATAATCAACATCAGCTTTTGTTAATATTTTTTTTATTTTATCTTTATACTTTAAAAGATTTTTAGAATGAGCAATTTTACATTTAGCTAGTAATATTTCCATATCTCCGCCATTAAATTTAAAATAGTGTTTATTATTTTCTATAAAATTTTCATCTATAGCCGTATCTTCAATACACCAATTAAGTTCATAAACTTTTTTCATAAAAATATTTTTTAATTCTTTACCATTATATGGTTCAATACTAAATCTTATTGGAAATCTTCTTTCTAGTCCATCATTAAAACTAAAAAATGAACTTTGTAAATCATCTTTATATCCCGCTATTATACATATAAAATCATTTTTATTTTCTGTTAATGCTAAATTTAGCACATCTAATATTTCTTTACTATATACATCTTTGCTATTTTTACCATCAGCATTTCCTAATGAATAAGCTTCATCAATAAATAATACTCCTCCTTTACATTCTTCTAAAATTTCTTCTGTCATAGCAGCAGAGTGTCCTAAAAATTGACCTTTCAAATCGTTTAATTTAACTTTTTTAACAATATTTTTACTTAATATACCTATACCAGTATAAATATTAGCAATATGTTGAGCCAATTCTGTTTTACCTGTTCCGGGTTCTCCTTCAATAACTGTATGTAATAAATCTTGATTTTTATTATCCAATTTTAGACTGTAATATAATATAATTTCAACCATTTGTTTTTTAATATTTTTCAATCCGACTAGTTTATTAAATTCGGTTAATGGTTCTACTAATTTTGATATCATCTCTAAATCAATATTGTATTCATTTTCTTTACTATATTTTATACCGTATGCTTTACCTAAATCTATTAAATCTTCTATCGTTTCTATTTCTAAAGTTAAATATTCATAATTAATTTTTTTTTTGTTTTCTTCTTTATAGTATAAATCTTCTCTTTTTAGATTTCTACCATTATTTAATAAATCATTTATATAGACTATTCTTTCATTTTTGTAATTTGGTTGATAATTATAATACGGTTCATCTGTAAAATATGGTTGGTTTTGATGATAATCATAATTAGGATAATCCCTGTAATAATCATTATCACTTTTTTTGGATTTTGAACTTTTATATCCACCTTTGTCATAATGTTTTTTTCTTTTAAAGTTTTCATTAACCATTAAGTTGTTAAATATTCTATAACCTATTTATAAATTATTTTTATTATCACTATCAAAAAATAAAATATAATAATATTATAAAAATATAATATATATAATATCATAATGAATAAAAATAACAAAAATATACCATATTACGATGATATAAGAATAAATATTCCAAAAGATAAGATATCACAAGAAAATATAAAACAAGAATCATTACTTATAAAATTACTAAAAAAACTAAATATACTTTAGAAATACATTCCAATTATAGGTTGTATCAATAAATGATTCATAAAAAGTATAATTATAACTTAAAAAACCATTACAACATTTATTAAGGTAAATTTGATTAAGTTTATTTTTATTTATATTTTTATAACTATCAAGTAAAAAATCTTTTGTTGGAATATAAGTATAAATAATACTATTATCTAAATTTTTTAATTTATCATTTGATAAAATATTTATAAAATTTGATGGTACAATAATTTTTTTATAACCAATTTCTCTTTTATCTAAAAGAGAAATTTCATTATCATGTATATCAAATAATATACCATTTATTTTACTACCAATATTATGTTTTTCTAATCCTAAAGCAATAATATTTTTATCTTTATTATAATAATTCCATTTTCGTATATAACCAAAACTTCTGTCTATTATAACTTTAATTGGTTCAGTCTGTCTTTTAATGGTTAGAAATCGTGATTCATTATTTACTAGCGAACCATATCCAAATATATATTTTTTCATTTTATTTTAGTTATATTTAGAAAATAATATGTTAATGGTGAATACATAAAAATATGAATTAAAAAAATAATTATACATAATATAATTATAAATAATATAATATGAACGATAATCTAAATAGTTATATAGATATGATAAATAATTATCAAAAAAAATTATTTGCTTTACAGCATTATAAAGATCATGATAAATTGGCTATAAATAATAATAGTGAATTATACATTCAATCTAGAAGTCCATGGAGATATATATTAAGAAGAATTAAAAATCAAAATAGACATATATTATCTTTATATTTATCAAATATTATAAATGAATATATAAAAATTTTGGATATTTTACTTGTTAGATATAATGTCAATAAAGAAGAAGTAATAAAGAAATTATTATATAATGTAATAGATTTTATATCTAAAATATTGTGGAGTATTACTTGTTTAAGAAATTATTATAATCTAAAAAATGATTCATATCATATAAATTTAACATTAGAAAGTATAAATAATAGATTAAATTTAGTCTTATCAAAAATTAAATTAGCTTTTTAGTTATAAAATATAAAAAGTATTATTGTATAAAAAATTAAAATTTAACAATATAAAAAGATAATTATAAGATAAAATAATTAATAAATGGAAAATAATAAAGAAAGTATATTTGATATTGAACCTTCATATAATAATAATGATACAACAAATTACTTATTATATAATATAAGTTTATTACAAAATTATCCTATAACACATTATAATTATTTATTACATGAAGTAGATACACAAAAAAATTTAAATATGTTAATATTGAGTGAAAAGAGTAAATTAGAACAAGAAAAAAAAGATTTATTACTTGAAACAAGTAGATTAAAAAGAAAGATTACTAATTTAGAGGATGAATTATATGTGGAGAATAATCCAGCAAAAAAAATAAAATTAAGTAAATATGAATTTTTTAAATTTAATACAACAAAAAAGTCATATGATAATGAAAAGATAAATGAAATATTATATAACATTAGAAGCATTGATGATATAATAAATCTAAAAGACAAGTGGTATAATATTAGACATAATAAGGAATTACAAAAATTATATTATACGATACCAGCATTAGAAAAGTTAAATACGTTAGTAGGAATGAATAAATTAAAGAATGATGTTTTTAGGAAATTAATATATTTTGTTAAAAATGAACACACAGATGAATATTTACATACAGTTATATGCGGACCACCAGGAGTTGGTAAAACTGAATTTGCCAAAATATATGCTGATATATTTGTTAGATTAAATGTATTAAGTTCAGATACTTTTATTGAAATAAAACGGGATGATTTGGTTGGTAAATATTTAGGACAGACGGCACCTAAAACCAGAGAGTTATTAGACAAAGCTTTAGGAGGAGTAATATTTTTAGACGAAGCATATTCATTAGGAAATGAAGAGAAGAGGGATTCATTTTCAAAGGAAGCAATAGATATGATTAATCAATATTTAAGCGAACATAAACATGATT
>Ga0214923_10002601_pt1 | contig 23733 bp, 41 predicted proteins | sample LL1510_MetaG_FD_177993 | JGI IMG/M metagenome (GOLD analysis project Ga0214923, IMG submission 177993) | Freshwater microbial communities from Lake Lanier, Atlanta, Georgia, United States - LL-1510 | ecosystem: Environmental > Aquatic > Freshwater > Lake | place: USA: Georgia | collected...
AGTATTTGAGGTAGACATTGTGGGTGATAATGTTGATGACGATATCATTCAAGTTCAATTTGGGAATGGTTCTGTTAGTTTTCTTTTCAAAGAATGGATTGAAATAGAGGACTAAGTTTATTAAAAAAGATTTCGTATATTAAATGTATAAATAAAAAAAAGAAAAAATGGAAATTTTAAATCAAACATCACAACAAGTAACAGAAAATGTTTTTATCCTTCAACACCCAACAGAAGGAGTACTAATCTATAAAGAATGGTTAAACGATTCAGGTAAACTTATAGATTGTGAATTACGAAGTAAATCAGGATATTCAATTGATGACGCAGCATTATTTGATGAAGTATGTGAATTTGTTGATAATGTTTCTTAACCAAAAGAGGACTAAGAAATATAAAATATCTTTCGTATATTAAATGTATAAATAAAAAAAAGAAAAATGAAGTTAATTAAAAAAACAACAGAACAAGTAATTACTGAAACATTTGAAATTGAATTAACAGCCGGCAATAAGGTGTTTGTAATAGATTATTTGAATGAACAAGGTAAAGTAATTGACACAGTGTTTCGGGATGAAAATGGATATGATTTAAGTGATGATCCTGACTTATATGATCATGTACTTGAGTTTTTAGAAAATTTAGAGGACTAAAAAACATAAAATAGCTTTCGTATATTGATTGTATAAAAAAAGAGAAATTATGAAAAAATTTGAAGAAAAAGCATTAGAACAAATCGTACATTTAGCAGATGATATTGAATTAGGTGACGATACACCAAAACGAGATGCATTCATACTTGAATTCCAAAGTGCAGTTAAGCTGATGAGAAATGATGATTGGGATCAGTTTTATGCATTTGCTGATGTTATTATGCAACGATATAATTAAAAAAAATAAAAAGTTATGACACAAGTAATTCAAAAAGGAGGAAGAATAAGTGAAGGTGGTCGTGTAGTAAAGGAATTTGATGATCACGAAGAAGCAAAACAGTATGCTAAACAACGTAGAAAACACTTAACACCTGGAGAACGACATTATTACAAATATAGTTTTATTGTTAGAAAAAAATGAAAATCAACGTGTAAAAAACGAAGAAAATCATCACTAATGATAATTGTCAAAGAATAAAAATCATCGCAAATAACACAAGAAGGAAAATTGACATATGTGGACTGAAAATTAACAGGTGACAAATGAAAATTGATAAAAAGAAAAATGAAAATGAAAATTGTTAATAGTGAGTGGAAAGTGAAAATTGACAAGTATAGTATAAAAAGAATTGATATCTAACCCATTCATGACTCGCCCCAAACATTTTCAAAACATTCCAAAAATATATACAAAACACAACAAAAACACATATGTATAATAAAAAAATGGAAAACGGAGGCGGATGTGGCTGTGGAAGGCCAAAAAAGTAATTAACAGGAACTTTAATTAAGTTAAAAAAAGTAATAACCAGGATAATTGGTAATGAAATTTTTTTAGTATATTTAAAGAAAAAAAATGAAAACAATTGAAGTAACAATTCAGGAAATCCAAATGGCAACAAGGCCAAACGTATACAAAAATAAAAAGAAATATACAAGAAAGGAAAAACATAAAGGGAATAAAGATTGTTAAAATTATTTTGTATGTTAATTGTATAATTAAAAAGATAAAGGTTATGAATAAAGTAGTTACTGACATTTTATGGTTAAATGGCGCCCCAATATCATTTAACCAAATATCATTTAAAAATAAAAAATACGAAGGAATATGCCCTTGGTGCACTAAGAATTTAGGGAAAATAAAAGCCTCCACTTATATAGAACTATATCTTAAATTATTCCCCGTTCAGGCAGATCATATGAATGTATGTGAAGGACGAGAATTAACAGAGATAAAAGTTATCATCAAAGGATAAAAATCACTAAAATAAAAATCGTATATTTAAAGTATAAATTTAAAAAATAAAGGTTATGAATAAAATTAATTATTTAGAATTTCTTTGGTTACAGGAGCGAACCAGTCAAGTTATTTATTTTCATCAAGGCTATTTATTCCAATTTGAATTAGTAGGAATAGATTGTATAGTTAGAAATAATTAAGGATAAATTTGTTTAAAATAAAAATCGTATATTGATTGTATAATTAAAAAAAATAAAAGTTATGAAAAAAAGTTTAAGTTTAGTAAAAAGTAATTTAGTAGAAGTTTTAGTAATTGGATTTGTAATTGGATTTATTAGTTTAATAATTTATAATATAGTTGTAAATGGAGTTGGGTATTATTATAATGTTTAAGGAATAAATTAATTAAAATTGATTTAGTATATTTAGTGTATAATTAAAAAATAAAAGTTATGAATAGAAATGAATTGGTTAAAAAAGCTTTAGAAGCAGGAATTACAAAAGCAAATACTATGAAAAGTGTAGTATTAGAAGAAATGTTAAATGGGATGGAAGTTAAAAAGACAGGTAAAAGAGGACGCCCAATAAATGAAAACAGTGTAAGACAACAAAGGTTAAAAGAATTAGAAAGTAAAAGAGAATTAGGACTATTAAAGAAAGGACGACCAATAAATGAAGATAGTAATCGTCAAAAGAGGATTAAAGATTTAGAAGAAAGAAAATCAAACAAAACTTTTAAATTAGGACGACCTGTAAATGAGAATAGTGATCGTCAAAAGAGATTAAAAGAATTGAATGAGAAAAGAGAACAAGGATTGTTAAAAAGAGGACGACCTAAAAAAGATAATAATGAAATAGCTGCTTAGGAATAAAATAATAATCATCATCAAAGGACCCCTTATTAAAGGGGTTTTTTGTATATTCATTGTATAATTAAAAAATAAAGGTTATGAAATTAGAACAAATGATTAAAAACATTAACGGAACACAATTTCAAAATGATTTAGGAAAAAACATTAGTGTGAATAATGGACAAATGCCTGTTGGTTATTGGAATTTAATTACATCAATTCGTGATTGTAAATTGTATAGTAAAGGAATTAAACCACATCGGATGTGGAAAATTAGTGATGTGAAATGGTATTTTGGAGTAAAAGGAGATGCAATGAAAATTGCTGAAGTGTTAGAACAATATAAAACATTATTAACACAATAAAGAAATTGGTTTAGAGTTGTACCAGAAAACAACTCATTTTTTTAATTATACGCATTGGAAGCTCATGTAAATGGGCTTTCAGTGTGGGATAAAGAATATCATAATAAATTTCGTATATTTAAAGTATAATTAAAAAATAGAAATATGATAGGTGATTTAATTTATTTTAGTTTATTATTGAATGTAGTGTTAATAATGAAATTAATTATGAAATCAAAGAATAAAGTTAATAAAAAATAATTTGTATATTTAGTGTATAATTAAAAAAATAAAAATATGTTTGTAGTTAAAATTTATGATTTAGATTCTTCCTCTTATAAAATAAGAGATGTTAAAGTTAAAGTGTTTAATTCTTTAGAAGAAAGTAAGAAATTTATAGTGGAAAAACATTATGAAATAGATTGGGATAATTGTAATACTGATTTAGAAAAAGATGAATATTTAAATTTATTTATTTAAGAAGATATAAAGGATAAATTATATGATACTTTTGAATATGAAATTGAGGAAGTAACTATTTAAAGTTACTTTTATATATTTAATTATAATTAAAAAAATAAAAATAATTAAAAATTAAAAATTAAAAAGATGAAATTAGAATTAGAAAAAATTTATAAAGAGTATTGTAATAGTGATTTAGAAAGTTTAAGAGGTGAAGATAAATTTATAGATATGATGTTTGTATTTGTAGAATTTAGATTAGAAGTAAGTGGTGGGAGTGAAGGTGGTTGTATGGTAAGTATGAATAATGTAAGTAATTTTTTAAATGAAATATTTTTATATGATAATATGATGAGTGATTGGGGAGGTGGTTATAGAGGAGATTTTTGTTATGAAAATTTTGAAAAATTAAAAGAAGAAGTTGATAAAAGTAATTTAGAAGAAAATATTAAAAAAGAGATATTAGAAGGTTATAGAAAAGAAAATGGAATGGATGAAGAATAAATAAATAATAATTTATAAAGGAATATTTTAATTAAATTAAATTTTATATATTTAATTATAATTAAAAAATAAAAATAATTAAAAAATTAAGGTTATGAAAAAAGAAGTAAAAAAAGAAGATGTAGAAAATTTAGTAAATGTTTTTATTAAAGAGTATTATTATAATTTAAGTATAGGTGAATTTGAATTAAGTGAGGAGTATTGGAAAGAAATTGAATATTATATGGATAAGTATTTGAATGATGATTTAGATTTTATTAAGGATAAATAAGTTAAAGTTTTATTTAGTATATTTAGTGTATAATTAAAAAAAATAAGTTATGTTAATATTTGGTGGTTTTATTATTTTAGGTATTGTATTATTGATTTTAGAAATTAGAAAAATTAAAATTAATGAGTAAAAAGGAATAAGTAAGTTAAGTTAAATTTTGTATATTTAGTGTATAATTAAAAAAATAAAAAGATGAAAGTTTTAAGTTTAGTAAAAAATAATTTAGTAGAAATTTTAGTAATTGGTTTTGTAATTGGAGTAATTAGTTTAATAATTTATAATTGTATTACTATGGGGACTACTTGTTATTTTAGTGTTTAAGGAATAAGTAGGTAAATAGATAGTTCGTATATTAAGTGTATAAAAATAAAAAGAAATAAAGTTATGAAAAAAGTAGAAACAAGTGAAGTAAAGCAATTAGGTCGTCCGGTTAATGTTAATAGTGCAAGACAAATCCGTTTAGCAGAATTAGCGGCTAAAAAAGCAAATGGTGAGTTGAAACGTGGACGCCCTGTAAATGTGAATTCAGAACGTCAGTTCCGTTTGAAAATGCAAGCAGCAAATAAAGCATTAGGTATAGGTCAAGGACGTCCTGTAAATCCAAATAGTGCTAGGCAGTTACGATTAGCTGAGTTGAAGGCTAAGGCTGAAGCAAATGGTGGTACCGTTAAACGTGGACGACCAGCTCAAGTTAAAGGCGATGAGATAGCCGGATAAGTTATCTTTTTAATTATACGACCTGTGAGCCCGAGCAATCGGGCTTTCGGGGTCTGGGAATAAGTAGGTAAATAGATAGTTCGTATATTGAGTGTATAAATAAATTGAGAAACATGATTAAAGTTGATTTTACAGTGAGTGATTTAAGTGGTAAAGTAATTAAGACATACTCCCTAAACCTAGAACCAAGCCATATATTGATTGAGGTTGATAACGCTAGAGCGGTATGGGATGAGTACTATGTTAGAGTCAAGAGCGATAACCCAATTGCTCCATTTGAGGTATTTAAGACCAAGACCTATAAGCAGGAGATGATGGAGCGCCAGTACATGCTTGACTTACATGATGAGGTATGTGACCAAGATTTTTAAATAAGCAACAATTTTATCTTTTAATTATACGCCCTGTGAGCCCGAGCAATCGGGCTTTCGGGGTGCGTAAAACAAAGACACACATGAGCACATACACATTTATCCGATTAAACCAAACCCGCATCTTAAACATTGATGGGTGCTTAACCGATCAAGCCAACGTGACCGTAAAGCGTGAAGACGGTAAGCTGGAGTTCTATTATTTTGAGAACGGTGAGCTGGTGGGTTCAAAGACCAAGGTACAAGGGTGGTAGGCTTGTACCGGTACGGCGGTATATATATGGTATGCATATAGTATCACGTACTGGGTACCACGCGCGTTGGGGTCAATATATGGCGGTATGGTGAAGGACATGGACTTAGAGTAAATCTCTTCTCTTTAAAACCTAACCCCATCGACCTCATATATCTTTATATACCCCCAAAATAAGATCCAAATTTCCAAATCGGTTATTTTTATAAAAAATATTAAAAATCAAATCCTTCTTCTTTAAAAAATACTTGGCGTCGACAAAATATATATGTATATTACAAGACGTAAATAGATTTGCAATGAAATTTAGACTACCAAGAAAAATTAAAAAAAAATTAAAAAAAGATTTCTATACTTACCCAAAAAGTGAAAGAAATACTTATTTAATTGCTTGGCCAAGTAAATACGAGGAAGATTATATCGCATATAAAAAAGGTTTATTAAGAGGTTTAAAAGAAGAATCAAAAAAAATATTAAAAAATGAAAAATTTTGATTATTTAAAAGCATTTTGTTCACCATTCAAACGACCAAAATTAAAATGGTATTTTGGTAAGATTGTTATTGGTACTCCTTATTTTCTTCCACGAAAAGCTATTAAAGATCCAAATAAACCAGGATACCTAAAATTTGTACCTAAAAAAATAGGATTTGATTTTGTTGGATTGGGATGGAAAACTAAATGGAATTCAACCGATTATCGTTTTGAATGGGCTCCCGTTTGGTCATTTGTTTTTTTTGGAAAGCAGATAGCAGTTATCTTTCGAGCTCCGGAACAAGATCATTATTGGGAAGCTTGGTTATATTATACATATAACACAACAGGTACTAAAAAAGAAAGAATTGCTAAATGCAAATCAGAGTTTCCTTTAAAATGGACAGTTAGTGATAAAAACAGTGAACAGTCAGTAGATTACTATGATTTAATTTTAAAACACAAATATAAATAACATGAAAAGTGAATATAGGTTTGGAATGATCGGCCCAAGTGTGAAGGAAATCGAAAGGGGAATAGCATTTATTGATAAAAATTACAATAAGTCTATTAAGTTGCAGCCTGCAGATTGGGATCTATTAGTCCCAGATGAGTATGTAGTTTATGTAAAACTTAATGCAAAAGGCAAACAACACAGCCACATGGAGTTTATAAACAATATGTTAAACGAAAATAATTTTGAATGTAAATTATATAATCTTTAATTGAATAATAATGGAAAACCAAAAACAATCAGGAGGAATAGGAATTGGGATGATCCTTTTTATTATTTTTTTAGTATTAAAACTAACAGGAAATATTGATTGGAATTGGTGGTGGATTTTTTCCCCACTTTGGGTACCAATTATTTTAACTACAATCCTAATAAGTTTAATTATAATTTTTTATTATAATAAGTTTAAAAATTAAAAAAAATTTACTCATTACCCATATTTATAACCAAACAAACAAAAATAAAAATTATGAGTGACGTAAGACAAGAAATGGACAAAGTAATCAATGAATTACAGGCAAAAGGAATTGATCCTTCAGTGTCAAAAGAAGAACTTGAAAGACGAGGTTTAGGTGATGTTGTTGAAGGTATGTTAAATAAATTTGGCATCACCCAAGAACGTTACAAAGAGTGGTTTAACCTACAAGAATGCAATTGCACAGCACGTAAAAAATGGCTTAACAATTTTTTTAGTTGGAATGTAAAAAAATAAGAGCATGATAAAAAATTTATTAATGCTCCCAGCCCATTTTATAATCGGTTACATTGCAATTATTATTTGTGGAACAATTAGTTTGTTTGATATATTTATAAACAAAGCAAACAATTAATTATTTAAAATTAAAATAAAATGGCAAACGTACCAGTAAATTTTGGAGGTGCACTTTTAACCGCAGGAAACTCTATTACAGGATCTTTTTCAGGAATCCAAAGTCTAGGAACAGGTTCTATTAATAATCCTACTGGATCTCTTATCACTGCCTTTAAGTATGGTGTTAATCGTGATGCTACAAATAATATTATTGAAGCAACAGGTGTTTCATTTACTTTACCCGCAGGAGTTTTTCTTCCATTAACTATTACATCTGCAAGTTTAGGAGCAGGAAGTGCACCTGTAATTTTCTACTAGTAAAAAAATCCTTGGCTTCCTAATTTTTTATTCGTATATTTACAGTATAAACAAATAAAAATTAAGGTTATGTTAAATCAAGTAAAAAACAAAGAAATTAAAATTTTAGCAATCATTGGATTGTATGTAGCATTCAGTTTTACTGGGTTATTTGGATTTGCATTTATAGCAGGGTGTTTAGTTGGTGAAATAGTAATGGCGGCTTATTTAAATCGTTAAAAAATGGAAAACCAAAAGTATCAACCAAGTAGAAAAGTTAGAACTGCAGATGGAACAATTATGTATTTATTTGATGGTAAACTTCATAATTGGGAAGGACCAGCTTTAATTCCCGAAGGCAATAAACGTAAAAGAGAATATTACCTTAACGGAATTAAAATGACGGAAGCACAATGGAAAGAGACTTTAAAAAATAGAGAAGGGCTTCCATGGTATAAAGGTGCAAATGCTAAAACTCGATTTTAATTATGAAGCGTTTGACGCTTGAAGAAGCTAAAAATTATGTTCCGTATTGTAGAACACCTTTAGCCCCTCAACCAAAATATTATTCAATTAAACAAGATGGTGAATGGGATGTTGTCGAATATTATACCGGACGTTTAAGGCAAAGTGTTGATGGTAAAAAAGGTGACCAATATGTTTATATATTAGTTAATCCTTCAATGCCTGAAATGTTAAAAATAGGTTATACAAAAAATGATCCTGAAGAACGGGCTATTCAATTGAGTAAATCAACTGGTGTTCCTTTACCTTTTAATGTTGTATATTCGTATAGTTGTTTTAATGGGGAGCGTATTGAAAAGGAAGTACATAAACTCTTAAAGCAAAAACGTGTTAGAGGTGAAAGAGAATTTTTTTATGTTTCTTTAGATGAAGCAAAACAAGTCATTAAAAAAGTTGGAGAACAATTTGATTAAATATTTATACGTAAAATCAATGATTTTATACGTGAATTTTAATTTAAAATAATATATACATATAGAGTGATGAGTTTGAATGGCATATTTGCATTATTTGGGTTTCCTGGAGATAATAAAGATCCTAAGGAAATGAGAAAAATGAAAAATGAGTTAGAGGAATTTAAGAAGACTCCTTACTTTAAGTTAGGTATGTTTTATAAACTAATCATGAATGGTCAAGCATTTAAAAAACAAGTTTTAAGTTTTTTTTCAAAATCTGACCCTTCTTTAGATGTAAATGGGATTGATGATGCTGGGGAATTTATGATGTTTACTAGGGCTTATTTTTGGATTGAAGAGTTTAAATTTGGAAGTAAAATTTGGAAAGAAGATTTAAAAAAACATTCAACTGAAGAATTTTTAGTTGCAATAAATCTTTCTATACATTATTTTGTTAGTACAGAAGAATATGAGAAATGTGCTCATTTACAAAAAATTCTACTATTAGTAGAGAAAAATCTAAAGGAACAAAAAATCCGTGACTATTTAAAATAAAGTTATTACCTTTATTTATATTTTAATATTATTATTGAAATAAATAGTTATAAAAAATAAGTAAATAAAATAAAATGAAAAATAAAGAATTAGTATTAAGACGCTTAGAGTCTATTGAAGGAAAATTAAAACGAATGAGAAACGCTTTAAACGAAAGAAATATAGAAGCCGCTCGTGAAATTTTAAAAGAACTTTTTGAACTTCAAGAAGATACTCAAGCAATCGTTGAACGTGAAAATTAATTAAATAAATAAAAGTTATGAACCTTACCGCCGAACAAATCCAAGATAATTGGAATGAATTAATGGAATATATTAATGATTATATTTCCGAACCTCGTAAAGAAAATCTTTTAACATTTTACGAACAATATTCCGAACGTTTAATGTTAATGCCTGCTGCGCATAAAAAAGAATATCATAATGCTTTCCCAGGTGGGTATGTAGAACATGTTTTACGCGTTATTCGATGCGCACTTAAACAAACTCAATTATGGGAAGATGAAGGGTGTGATATGTCTACTTTTACAATTGAAGAACTTGTATTTTCAGCTCTGAATCATGATTTAGGTAAAATGGGTGATGAAGATGAGGAATCATATATTCCTCAAACTGATCAATGGAGAAAAGATAAGTTAGGAGAAGATTACATGTTTAACACTAAAGTTCCATTTGCTTCAGTTCCCGATAGAGGATTATTTATGCTTCAATCACATGGTATCCAGTATACATTTAATGAAATGATTGCTATTCAGACACATGATGGTTTATATGATGAAGCAAATAAAAAATATCTTGCTACTTTTATGCCAGAACAAAAACCACGTACTTCACTTCCTTATATTTTACACCAAGCAGATTTAATGGCAGCACGTATTGAGTTTGAACGTGAATGGCTACCTAAATTAAAAGAAGGAAAAAAATCCGTGGATAATGAGAAGGGGAATTTTACATTGGGAAATAAACCCAACATGTCTAAAAAGACATCAACCAAAACTAAAGCTTTAGGTTCATTCAAAAGTGATGGTTTAAAAAATATGTTAGATAACTTATGATAGCTTTAACAATTGTTTGCTGTGTATTAGCAATTTTAGTTGCGATTCTAGGATTTACAACTTTTAATCTTCTTAAAAAAAATGAAAAACAAGAAGATATTGTAGCTGGGTATTTAATTTATCTAGATCGTTTATCTCGCACAATTGAAATTTCTGATAAGAAATTAAGAGAATTAGATCGTGGAGGTATATTTGAAAAAGATGATGAGGTTGGGGTTATATTTCAATCTATTCTTCAAATCCAAAATATCTTAAATGAGTTCAACCTTAAAAAATTTAATTAAACCTAAAAAAACATCTGACAAAAATTATTTTACTCAGGAAACTGAGAATGCAATTATATTATATAATAATACAATTGATTCTACTTTAAAAAGTAAAATATATGAGGAAAAAATTCATTATGCTTTTTTTAAATTAGTTCAAAATATAATTCATACATTTAAATTTTATCATACTGAGGTAGAAAATTTAGAACATTTACAACATGAAATAATCGTGTTTTTACTTTCTAAAATTCATCTTTTTAATCCTCAAAATGGAGCTAAAGCATATTCATATTTTGGTACGATTGTAAAACGTTGGTGTATCTTGTATAATGAAAAAAATTATAAAAGTAAGGTTAGTAAAGTATCAACTGATGAACTTTTAAAAGATGATACATATTCATATACTATAGAATTCAATAATTCAGATGATCGTTTATCTTATTTTATGGATGAATGGGTCGAATTTATAAGTTTAAATTTATATGAAATTTTTCCTAAAGAATATGATGCAAAAATTGCAGATGCTGTTTTAGAATTATTTAGAAAACGAGATAATATAGATGTATTTAATAAAAAAGCCCTTTACATTTATATCCATGAAATGATCCCAGATGCTAAAACTCCTAAAATTACAAAAATAGCAGGTGTTTTATATAATACATTTAAAAAAAATTATTTATTTTATTTAGAACACGGCTATATAAAATTCCAACTTTTGTAATTGTTTATATTTATAAAAAACAATACATATGGGAAATTTAGAATCAAATATATTTGGAAAGAAAAAATTTTCAGATATTTTAAAAGAAATTTACGAAAACCAAAAGAAAAAAGAACAACAAATTACTGCTTTAATAGGTGAATTAAAACCACTTATTAATGATATTGGTGATGCTACTTTAATTGTTCCTTTAATTAAAGAATATATGGAACTAGGAATTAAAAATGATGAGCAGCTAATTAAAATGGCTACTATTATCCAACGTGCCCTAGCTACAGGCAAATCAGAAGATGAAGGATTCGGAATGACTGAAGAAGAAAAAGCACAATTATTAAATGAAGTTAAAAAATTTAATTCAAAAGACTAATGGCTATTTTTAGACAAGGAATAAAAACTACCCTAGGGACCCAATTTGTTTCAGATACAACAATTAGTACCCAAACTGCTTTAACTAATCAACAAAATTCAAGTGTTAATAATATTTTTATCCCTGTCAGAGTAACTGATATAGTATTAAATGAAAAACATCCTAAATTTATAGAGGTAGGAGAATGGAATGGAATTGGAACTATATTTTATGAAACAATAGGAATAAATGAAAGATCAACAGGATTTGCTTATCCTTTTGATCCTCATTTTAAAACTTTTCCATTAGCTAATGAAATTGTTTTATTAATACTTATCCCTAGCAAATTTACAGATACAAGACAAATCCAAGAAATTTATTACTATTTAAATCCTATAGGGATTTGGAACCATCCTCACCATAATGCAAACCCAAAACTCCCCCCAGGAGAAACATTTAATTTTCTTAATAACCAACAACAACAAGATTATAATAAAACAGATACAGGATATGTTAGAAGAGTCGATGATGATAGTACTGAAATAAATTTAAATTATTTGTATTATCCTAATAAAAGTCAATCTACTTTTGTTGAAAAAGTAAATTTACATCCTTTGTTACCTTTTATGGGAGATACTATTTTTGAAGGTCGATTTGGAAATAGCATTAGATTAGGAAATACTTCTAGATTTGCTTCTTCTCTTCCCTCAGATGAAATACCTTCATTTGAATTCCAAAATAATTGGTCTTCTACAGGCAATAATGGTGATCCTATTACTATAATAAGGAATGGTCAAAATCCAAGTTCTAGTTCCGAAGGATGGAAACCTATAACTGAAAATATAAATAATGATTTATCATCTATTTATTTAACTTCATACCAAAAAATTCCATTTAGTATAGCAAATGAAAATTTTGTTTCATATACTACACCACCTACAACCCCATCTCAATTTACGAATCCCCAAATTATTTTAAATTCAAATAGAATTGTTTTAAATGCTAAAACAGATAGTGTTTTAATTAGTGGAGAAAAATCTGTTAGTATATCATCTAATGGAAGTATAAATGTAGAAGCTAAACAAATTTATTTTAACGGAGTTGACATTCGATTGGGAAGAAAAAATGCTGAAGAACCAGTTTTATTAGGAGATAAAACTGTAGAATATTTAAAAATATTAATCAATGAGTTAAAAAATTTAACTGAAGCATTAAAAACAATCCAAAATTGGCCTGGGGGTAATCCTACACCACATTCAACTATGTTAACTGTAGCTAATTCTGCTCAAAATATTTTTAAAAAAATATATGACGATATAGACAACATTAAATCAAATTTTGTAAAAACTATTTAAAATGAGTTATCCTCTTGCAGATGCTATTAATTTATCTACTCCTATTGAAGGAAATTTAAATGGAAAATATATAGCTTTTGACTCTCTTCCAGAATCTATTAAAATATTAATATCAAATCCTAAATATATTGTTTTAGTTAGAGAAACAACAACAACTGTTGGTTCTAAAGGAGGAAGAACTAGTGGTACAATGTGGTATAATAAACAGATTTTAGGATTTACAGTTGAAGATGCTGTTAGAGACAAAAAGATTGCTGGAAGAACTTCAATACCAGATATCATACAAGATGCTAGTAAATTTAATGGTATCCCATCTAACGTATATAATATTATTATAGGTAGTGGTACAAATAGTGAAACGGTAAAAAAATCTCTTGTAAATGGATTTGGTTTAAGAGTTAGTTCTAAATCAGATCCTAGTGGATATAAAATTTTAGAAGAAGATGTTTATGTTTCTTCTAATTTTGCTACAGACAGGGGAAACTTAGCTTTTGATGTAGTTTGGATTCATGGAGGGACTTCAGAAGGAAGTTCTGCAGGATGTATAATTTTTAGTAGAACTCGAAATGAAGATAATACTATTAAATTAGATCATAATGCTGTTATAAATTTACATAAATATTTAAAAAGTAAAGGTTTAATAGGTAAAGGTAAAACTCAACAATTTGCTATTGTCAATTTATGGGAATTCCCATTACCTTCTCCTACAATAAAAATTACAGGTACAATAATTGATAGTAAAACTGGGTTACCTATAAATAATTCTACTCTTTCATCTCCATCTTCTAATACAAATACTAATTAATATATTGTATTATGGCTAATGGGCAAATTTCAACTACAATATCTTCATCTTTACCCTTAGATGTAGACCCTAAAAATTTACCAAAAATCTCTATATCTTCCCCAGGATATGAACCTATAGAAATAATCCCATATAAAGGAGATGGTACTGCAAAAACAGATTTAGGAATAATATCACTAGTTCCAATTAATGTTGCTACTGAACAAGATAAAATTAAAGCATCTCAATTAAATATTGATCAAATTAAAGAACTTTCTAAAGGAGATAAAGGAGTAGATTACTTTTCTCAAGAACGTTTATCTAATCAAATAAATACAATTAAATCTACATTAATTCCTTCTGTTATAACTATGGTATCAACTTTTGGAATAACTAAAGCTACAGATTTAGCAACCCAAAATCAAGATAAAATTTTAGATATTATAAATAAAAATTCTACTTGCCCACCAAATTTAGAATTAACTACACTTATTAATAATAAAAATAAATTAGTTAAACAACTAAATAATATCTTAAAATTAATAGATAATACTACTAAAGCATTAGGTATTACTGGAGGTGTTATAGAAGGATTAGATATAGCATTTAATATTTTAAAAAACTTACCTATCCCTACATCTACAGGTGTTCCTGGTATCCCTGGGTTACCTGTTAATATAGTGCTAGGAATTCAAGATAATAAAGATAAGATTGATAAACTTATAGGAAAATTAAAAAATATAAATACTAGTACTTTATCTATTTTAGTTTTATTAAGACAAGTTCTTTTACAAGTAATTCAATTATTAAATTTACTTGACCAACTTGTACAAAAATGTTATCCTAATGCTGAACAAGAACAAATTTCTAAAGAATTAACAGCCTTAACTATCCAACAATCTCAACAACAATCTCCTATAGTTACGAATGTAAATGGATTTACAATGAAGGTTGAAACAGAAATAACAGATAAATCTTTAAAACGTAGAAGAGCTACAGCTACTAATAAACAAGGTGTTGTAATGTTAAAAGGAGAATGGTCATTTAGTTCAATTGATCAGATATTAATTGATGAATTAGTATTTTATATTCAACAAAATAATTTAAAAGCAGATTAACTAAATATTTATAATTATATGAAAACTGATATATTAAAAAAATTAATTAAAGAAGCTGTAAGAGAAGTAATTCAAGAAGAATTAAAAGACATTCTTTTAGAAGCAATTCGTAGTCCAAAAACAGTTGTTAAAGAATCTATTCAAGCAATAGATACTCCAAAACCAACATTTACCCCTCCTACAATGAATACAAGACAAGCATATATGGATATTATGAATGAAACTGCTTTAAGTTTTACTTCTCGTGATACTCAAGTACCATTTAAACCACAAGTAAGTGATCCTGTAAATGGTACTTTAGGTACTGGTGAAGTAGGAATGGATCAAATTATGAATCTATTAAATAATAAATAATGGCTTTTAATCCCCAATTTATTGCTCCTGCAAATTTAAATCCTAATATTGGGTTGGGGATTCAAATTCCTTTTACAAATCCAAATGTATTTTCTTCTACTTATAACACTAATGAAACCATTAAAAATAACTTAATAAACTATTTTTTAACCAACCCAGGAGAAATCCCATTAAATCCTACTTTTGGAGCTGGGCTAAGAAATTTTTTATTTAATCAACTTAATCAAAATACTTTTTCAGGTATTGAATCTTTTATTAAATCTAAAATTCAAAAAGTTTTTCCTCAAGTTAACATAAGCCAATTGACAGTTTCTCCATCTTCAACAATAGATAATTCAATAACTATACAATTAACATATTATATTCCTAATTCTAATATTAACGGAAATATTACTTTTAATTTTTAACCATGACCCCAACAAATAGAGATATAAAATATATTAATAGAGATTTTTCTAGTTTTAGACAGCGACTAATAGAATATACCCGAACTTATTTTCCTAATACATATAATGATTTTTCTCCTACATCACCTGGGATGATGTTCATAGAACAAGCATCTTATGTGGGGGATGTTTTAAGCTTCTATTTAGATAATCAATTCCAAGAAACCTTTACCCAATACGCCCAGCAAACAAATAATATATTTGAATTAGCATACATGTTTGGATATAAACCAAAAACAACTGGAGTTGCACAAACCTCTATAACTTGTTACCAACAAGTCCCTTCTAAACTTTCAGGATCTGAATATGTACCTGATTATGATTATACTTTAGTTATTGGAGAAAACTCAGTTATTTCTTCTACTAATAATATAAATTTTTTAATTCAAGATAAAGTAGATTTTTCTGTATCTAGTTCCCAAGATCCTACTGAAGTATCTATTTATCAAACAGCAGGTAATATTCCTCAATATTTTTTATTAAAAAAAGAAAGAAATGCTATTTCTGCTAATATAGCAACAGCTACATTTACGTTTGGTGCTCCTCAACAATTTTCTACAGTAAATATTCAAGCACCAAATATTATTAAAATTTTAGATATAACTGATTCTGACGGAAATATATGGTATGAAGTAGATCATTTAGGACAAGAAATGGTTTTAGACACTATAAAAAATACTAATGTAAATGATCCTAATAGAATAAATAATATTCCATATCTTTTAAAATTAAAAAAAGTAGCTAGACGATTTGCAACACGTTTTATTTCTTTAAGTAATTTGCAAATTCAATTTGGGGCTGGAACTCCTGATACTATTACTGAAGAAATTACTCCTAATAGTGATAATATAGGGATAGGGTTACCTTTTATAAAAGATAAATTAACTGCTGCTTATTCTCCTGTTAATTTTTTATATACTAATACTTATGGTATTGCCCCTTCTAATACAACTTTAACTGTTAGATATTTAGTTGGAGGAGGAGTTCAATCTAATGTTCTTGCTGGTTCATTAAATAATTTAAATACTACTAATACTAAATTTAATACAACTGGATTAAATATAGCAACTGCTAATTATGTTTTTTCTTCTTTAACTGCTGTGAATCTTGTAGCTGCAACAGGAGGAAAAGGAGGAGATACTTTAGAAGAAATTCGACAAAATACTTTAGCCCTTATAGCCTCCCAAAAACGATCAGTTACTGCAGATGACTATTTAATTCGTGCTTTAAGTATGCCTTCTGATTATGGTGCTGTTTCCAAAGCATATATTGAACAACCTAAATTAACCGACAATCAAGTTTCAACTATTGAGACATTAAATTTGTATGTTTTATCTTTAAACAGTAGTGGTCAATTAGATTATGCTACTGAAACATTAAAAAATAATTTAAGAACATATCTATCCCAATATAGAATGATTGGAGATAATATTGAAATTAGAGATGCTTTTATAATTAATATAGGTGTAGATTTTGAAATCATAGTATTACCCGAATATAATAATAATGAAGTTTTAATTCAATGTATTACAGAAATTAGTAATTATTTTAATATATCTAATTGGCAAATAAATCAACCTATTTTATTAAAAAATTTATACGTACTTTTAGATAAAATTAAAGGAGTTCAAACTGTTAAATCTATTAATATTATAAATAAAGTAGGATCTTCTTTAGGATATTCTCAATATGCTTATGATATACCATCTGCTACTCAAAATCAAGTAGTTTATCCTTCATTAGATCCTAGTATATTTGAAGTAAGATATCCAAGTACTGATATTAAAGGTAAAGTAGTTCCTTTATAATCCTATATTTATAATAAAATATTTATAAATGGCCATTTACAAAATATTTCCTACTCAGGATACTACTTTATATTGTGCTTATTCAACTATGAATACTGGGTTAGATGCTATATTAGAAGTATCTAACAAATTAAGTTTAGATGGGTCTCCTCAAGTAGCTAGATATTTAATTAAATTTGATCAAGATGAAATTTTAGATATATATTCTAATAAAATAGGTAATAATCAATATAATATATATTTTAAAAATTTTATTGCTGAAGCTCAAGGTTTAAATCAAAATACTACCTTAGAAATTCTCCCTGTTGCTCAATCTTGGAATAATGGTACAGGATATTATTTAGATAATCCAAAAGAAAAAGATGGAGCTTCTTGGAAATTTGCTAATTTTGATGGGTCAGGAGCCTGGGCTCTTTCAGGTTCATATGTAAATACTTCTGGTCAAATATTTTTTACTAGTTCTTTTAGTAATATTTGTGGTGGAATTGGTGGAGGAAATTGGTTTTATGATGCATCTGGAAGTTTATATGTAGCTATAGGATATGTTGTTCCTGGATATGTTCTTTCCCAATTAGCTTTTAGTGGATCATCTAATATTCAATTTAATTTACGTGATACTAAAGATATAGAAGCTAATGTAACCAATACAGTCAATGCTTGGTTTTCAGGATCTATTCCAAATTATGGATTTATAGTTAAATTAACTGGTTCTCAAGAATTTAATTCTAGCCAATATATTCAACCTATATTCAAATACTATAGTGTTGATACAAATACTATTTATCCTCCATGTTTAGAATTTAGATGGAGAGACTACTCAACAATATTAACAGGATCAGCTACTAGTAGCATTGTTAATACAGTTGACTTAAAAATGTCTTTATCTGAAAATCCAGGGGTATTTTATCCTACTAGTAAAAATAGATTTTATATAAATGTAAGTCCTTTATATCCAACTAGAACATACCAAACATCATCATTATTTACTAATTTAAATTATTTACCAACTTCTTCATACTATGCCATAAAAGACTTGGCTACTAATGAATATGTTATTAACTTCGATGACAATTATACTCAAATTAGTTCTGATACTAATGGAAATTATTTTGATGTTTATATGAGTGGACTTGAACCAGAAAGATATTATTCAATTTTAATTAAAACTAATATCAATGGTTCTACTAAAATTTTTGATGATAATTATTATTTTAAAGTTATAAATGGATGAGTGAAAATATATCATTTAATAGTCCTAATACATATGATAAAAATTCTTATACTAAATTGATAAATACTTCATTTAATCAATTAGGGGTTAAACCTATTCAAGAACAAATTAATCAACAACCAACTGTAAATGAATTTTTTAATATGTATAATGAAATGTTTTATCAAATACCTGAATTAGGATCTACTAATTCACACGAGTATTTAATTAAAAAAAGTAGTGAATATATAAATTTTGAAACTAATCAAGAAGAAATAATCGCGTTGCAAAATGAAATAGCTCAATTAAGAACTGATTTACTTGATTCTCAAAAACAAGTTATAGAACTACAAATATCTTCATCTATTTAAATATAATGGCAACAGAAGTAAACTCTTTAAGTTATTTAGATTATGTTTTTCAAAGTTACAATGATCTCCCTTTAACTAGTTTTAATAGTGTTGATAATATTTCAACATTAACTACTTCAAGTTATATAGAATTTTTTATTTATGATAATAATAAAAATATACTTGAAGAAGATTATAATTTTATAAACTACACAGTTAGAAATCAAAAACAAGTTTTTTCTGAAGACAGTCCTTTTATAAACGATATAATTATTGATCCTGAAGAATCTTTAACAAATTTAGGATATGATGTAGGACAATATAATGCTTATTATAATTTTTTAAATAAAAAAATAGGTTCCCCCCAAGAACAACTTTTTATTAAAGAAATTTCTTTTGATAGAACTGAAATAAGATTAGATAGTATTTCCTTTTCAATAATATCATTAGTTGATAGTGTTACTCAATTTATTCAAGAAAGAGAAAATTCTTTATATTTTGTAGATTTTTGTTTAAATTTTGGAAGTAATAGATTAGTTATTGCTAATAATATTGCTTTAGATACTAGTGATTCTGAAAATCCTACTATTTTAATTAAATTATACCAACCATTACCCCAAGATTTTAATATAAATTCTCAATTATGGATTGTTACGTATCTTAGTACTCCTGTTGTTTATCAAGTTACATTTGAAGATATTATAGTTGTTCCTGATAACTTTATACGGCTTAATGGTCCAAATTTTAATTTAAATATTAAAGATCAAATAAATAATTCTACTGTATTTTTAGATTATAATACTTTAACTTCAACAACTTTAACTAGTTCCCTTAATCAATTAAATAGCTTATTAGAAGAAAAAGAAATTGATATTAATATAGACTATACTGAATTTTTTAATTTTACCCATTTTAGCTCAGCTAAAACTAGATTAGAAAATTTTTATCATAAAGTTAGTTTAATAGAAGATTATTCTTCTTCTATTGCTAATTTAAATGGAGTTATTTTAACTCCAAATGTTAGTAATAGTATAGCTTTATATGAAACTGAAATAAATAATATTATAACAAATTTTGATGGTTATGATTATTATCTATATTATTCAAGTGGATCTTGGGCATGGCCTAAATTAACTACTGAACCTCCTTACATATTAGCTGCAACAGGTAGTATATTAGTAAATAATTGGTATCCAAATTTAATTTTATCTGCTTCTAATTTTGATGAATTAAACCAAAATAATCTTTACTACGCTATCCCTGAATATTTAAGAAATGACCCCGCTAACCAGCCTTATGAATTATTTGTAAATATGGTTAGCCAGTTTTATGATAATATTTGGGTTTATTATAAAGATGTTACCGAAAAATATAACGCTGATAACCGTTTAGAATATGGTATTTCAAAAGATATAGTAGCAGATGCAATACGTGATTTTGGAATTAAATTATATCAAAACAATTTCTCAATCCAGGATTTATACACAGCATTTTTAGGTTTAACCCCTGAAGGTGGATTATTCCCCTTTCCTAATATTACAGGTTCACTTCCAACTCCTAGTGGATTTGAATATGTTGATACTTTAATATCTGCCTCTAACGATTATATGCCGTTAGACGACGTAAATAAATCGTTATACAAACGAATCTATCATAATTTACCGTACTTATTAAAGGCAAAAGGTACCCTACCAGGTTTACGCACTTTAATCACTTCATATGGTATTCCTGATACTGTGTTAAGAATTAAAGAATATGGAGGTAAAGATAAAGTTAATGTAAACGATTGGGATTATTGGCAAGATACTTTTAATTATGCTTTTTACACAACAGGAAGCAATTCAATTTTTTCTAATTGGAAATTAAACCCAAATTGGAATTCTCCTGATAGTGTTCCTGCTACTTTAGCTTTTAGATTTAAAACAGAAGGTTTACCTACATCATCTATTCCATATTCCCAAAGTTTATGGTATACTGATACTTATTCTTCTATTGTACTGCAATATACAGGATCAGGATATGCTACTGGTTCCTATTCAGGCTCAATTATTGATCCGTATTATCAATATGCTAACTTAGTTTTTTACCCTGATCCGACAACATACCCAGGATCATCTGCTAGCATATATCTACCATTTTTTAATGGTGGTTGGTGGTCTGTAATGGTAACTCGTAATGGAAATGATTTTAATTTATATGCTGGTAATAACATATATGAAGGGGGAGATAATGGAACTCTGTTAGGATTTTATTCTTCTTCATCTATAAACGAAGATTCAACATTTTGGACTTTAGGTTCAAATGTAACTTTTACCTCCCAAAACCCAGCTATTCCTGGTGGGTTATATGAATCATTTTCTGGTTCATTACAAGAAATTAGATACTATAATACCGTAATAAGTGAAAGTGTATTTAAGGATTATATAATGAATCCTCATTCTATTGAAGGTAATTTTCTTAATTCTTCCCCAGATAATTTAGCTTTTAGAGCACCTTTAGGAGGAGAATTATATACTGGTTCTGTTTCTATACACCCAAAAGTTACTGGTTCTTGGACTGCAACAAGTTCATTTAATTTTGATAGTGATTTTGTTTATGGTAATCCTCCAACATTTAATCCTAACACAGAATATTTCTTTGTAGATCAACCTCTTGCAGGTATTAAAAACGCTGTATCTGATAAAATTAGAATAGAAAATAGTGTAATTCCTTCCGGAGATACTTTATCTGCTTTTAGAACTTTATCCCAAAATTCAGAAATTAGTCAAAGTTATACTGCAAATACAAATTTACTTGAAGTAGCATTTTCACCTCAAGATGAAATAAATGATGATATTGCTGATCAAATTGGATATTATAATATTGGAGAATTTATAGGTGACCCAAGATTTAGATCTTCTTCTGCTTTATCATACCCTGAATTAGATACTTTACGAAATGCTTATTTTGAAAAATATACTAAAAATTATAATTTAAATGACTATATCCGTTTAATTAAATTTTTTGATAACTCGTTATTCAAGATGATTAAAGATTTTGTACCTGTACGTACAAGTCTTGCTTCAGGTATTGTAATTAAACAACATATTCTTGAAAGAAACAGATATCCTCAACCACAGGTAGATAATTATTCAACTATAGCATACACTACTAGTGGATCAAATAATAACATTCCATTTACTTTTCAAAATATTGTAGTTTCTGGAACATTAGCCCCTCAATGGAATAATTATCAACTAGGAACTGTACAAAATTTTAATGGGGGGTCTGCGGGAGTATTTAACCCATATAATAGCGTTTTAACTTCTCCTTATGGAGCAAATGGTACTGGGCCAAATAACATATATTTTTTAACCCAAAGTTGGGTTGAAAGTATTCCTACCCTTTCAGGGTCTGCACTTGTATTGCATAGTACTCAAGATGAATTTTATAATGGTGAATTTAGTGGGTCTGTTTTAACAGTAACTACTCAAAGTTTACATACTCCATACAAAATCTATTATGAATCTTTTGCATATAAACATGTTCATTACAACTATACTACCCTAGAAATAGCTAATGGAACATTTGATTCAAATTTTATTAATAATGTAACATCTCCTAAAAATGGAGAAATATTTTTTTTAAATGTAAAAGAAAATTTTCCATTACCAAACCCTCATATAGGTACTAAATATTTAAAAATTTCTAAATTTGACTGTAATGGAAATGATGCTACTATTCCTTTAGGCCAAATAGATACCTTATATATAAATAACGTTTATACTCCTACTTCAGGATATTATGAATATAAGGTATTAGTTATAAATGATCAACCTAATTATTATCTTTATAAAGTATTAAATAATAATCTCCTTATAATAAATGGAATTTCTCCAAACCAAGTTTTAAATTATACTGTTTCTGCTTCTAATGCAGGAACGTTTATCCCATTATCAACTACAATTCCAACTACTTTTACTTCATATGGTAGTGTATCTGGAAATGCTTTAGGATATTTTAATAGCACTACAGGAATCCATACTTTAGAAAATACTCCAAATACTCCTTTATCAATAACAGGATCTGTTTCTATTGGTGGTACAGGTACTGGTAAATTTAATATAAGTTTACTTCGTCAAGGGGTATCTACCGCTTTATCAACGGTTAATGTTTCTGCTGGATCTTCTTATTCAATTTCTTCTTCATATTATGGATTACAAGGAGATCAAATTTATTTAGATGCTACTCGAGGAACAGGTTCACCCCAATTTACAAATGGTAGTTTATTACTTACTCAAAGCGGAGCAGTAAGTTCTTCAAATTGTGAATTTGTAATTTTTGAACCATACATTACAGAACCTAATTATTACTACAGTAATTATAATCCTGTAATGAATAATATTAATGAAGCTCGTTCAAGTATTAAATACGAAGAAGTTTCATATAACCCTGGAATTCAAACTCCATCAAATTTTGCTCAAATAATTAGTGGAAGTGCGATTAAAGCAGATGTTCAAGATTCAAATTATTCTTCTAAACGTGTTATTAATCCACGTTATGATGGTGTAAAATCAACTTCTCAACAATTAAATGTTTGGACTCCTGGTGATAATGGAACATATGGTAAGACACCAACAGTAGATAGTTTAAAAACAATGGTAGCTTATTGTGATTGGATTGGAGGATGGCCCCCTGAAATG
>Ga0214923_10002602_pt1 | contig 23731 bp, 15 predicted proteins | sample LL1510_MetaG_FD_177993 | JGI IMG/M metagenome (GOLD analysis project Ga0214923, IMG submission 177993) | Freshwater microbial communities from Lake Lanier, Atlanta, Georgia, United States - LL-1510 | ecosystem: Environmental > Aquatic > Freshwater > Lake | place: USA: Georgia | collected...
TTTTATTAATTATTTAACTGATCTATATAAATGTAATTTAGTTAATAAAAAATATTTAAAAATTTTTAAAAATTAACTATTATTAAGATAATATTTCTTTAAATTAAAAAATCTCCACCGCCATTTATTTTTAAATGTCATTTTGTATATATTTAACTTTATAAAATAAATTATTATAAATAAAAAGCTAATCCACCTAAACCATTATTAATTTTAAATACATTATATTGTATTCCATAAGCTATAATATTTACTGTATTTTGATAATTAATATTTTTATTTAATGTAAATTGTATATACATATCATCAATTTGTGAAAAATTAATAGATCCAGATGGCTGATATTCTAATGGATTTAAACAGAATGAATACATATTAATTCCAAATTGTGATGAACAAAAATTATTTAAATATATTTGTAAATTAGTATAATGAATATTATTATTTAATTGCATTCTTTCAATTGAATTAAATATTAATGACTCTTTTTCTATTATTGTATCTGTTTGTGTTCCAATTGGATATAATGAATAATTAAATAAATCATTTGCTTGATAATTAGAATCTAATTGACAACGCCAAAAAATGATTTTATTTGGATTAATAAATGGTATTTTATAAGATACATTACTACTATATGCATACATTTCTTGAATATTTTGAACAGTAGTGATTAAATATTGATGTGATTTATTAATAAAATTAAAACGTTCTTCATTATCTAAATAAATATAATTTACTAATAAATAAGCATCTAATAATGAAGGAGTATTAAATCTAAAATAATCTTCATCTTGTATAATATTAGATCCACTAACAATATTTACTATAAATAAACTAGTTGTACCAGTTAAAATATATCTAATATTATTATTATTTGGCGGTATTTGAAATTCACCTTTAATTTGATTATAATATATATTTTGGTTTGCATAATCAAAATATACAAATTCACCTACAGATATTATACCATTTATATTTTGTGTAATTAGTTCACCTTTTTGAAATAAACAAAATGGTTCTAATACATGCATATATGTAGTAGGTGATTGTAAATAACAATTATTAAAATCATTAAATTGTACATGAATTTTAATATCATTATGTGTCATTGCTATTAATGGTAAAGCTAAACCAGAATCTTGACAAAACCAAAAATTTAAAGGAATATATAATATATATGATGTTTTACCATTTGAGAAATTAGTTAATAATTCTACATTACCAATTAATTTATCATAAGCTTTTTTTTTTCCATTAGTAGTAGTTAATTCATACCATATATTTAACCAGTCATTATAGTTTCTTTCAATTAATACTCCGCCAATTTCTAAATCTACATAATTAATTAATGATAATCCTATTTTTTTATTCCATGCAAATTGTTTAATATTAGGTGGTAAAATAGAAGAATTACTTGTAATTATATCTGGTAAATTTACATATAAATAACAATTTGCTAATAAATCAGCATTTTTAGATATATTAACAGTTACTCTACGACTAAAATCTGGAATAGTTTTAAAATATTGTGCTACCATTTCAGTAGAAAAATTAGTATATCTTTTATACGCAATTTTAAAAAATGTAATTTCCGGTTGTGTTGATAAATATATATTTTCTTTTCCTACAGAAACTAATGTTAATAATCCAATTCCCATATTAATTAATTATAAAAAATATTTTTTAATACATTTTATAATTTATTTATTAATTATAAAAACTATTATTTTGTTAATACATTTTATAATTTATTTATTAATTATAAAAACTATTATTTTATTAATACATTTTATAATTTATTTATTAATTATAAAAACTATTATTTTATTAATACATTTTATAATTTATTTATTAATTATAAAAACTATTATTTTATTAATACATTTTATAATTTTTTTGCAATAGTTTCTAATAAATCAAATAATTTTTGTTGTGATTGTGTTAATATATTAGTTGTATGTTTTGTTTTATCAGCAAATGCAATAATATGATCTACTGTTAATACATTATCTGGATCATTTTGTTTATATGTATCTGTAATATCAATATATTTTTCTAAATATGATATTAATTTAATTAATTTAGATTCTGATTTTCGTAATGTATCTAATTCTAATTGTATAGCATTTAAATCAGCTGGTATAATACTTTTATTTTTTGCTTTTAAATGTTTATGTAATCCATTAAATACATCATTTAAAGTTTCATGAGATGGTTGAAATTCTGTTAAAATACTAGTATTATTATCAATACCACCACCAATCATATGAATATTATAATGTCCAAATGGATTTTTCATTAATAACATATTAACTAAATTTATAAATGTATTTGTTCTATTTCTTACATAATTAACTACTCTATCAATATTAGTATTATTATTATTTAAATTATCATATCTAGTACTACCAATACTTTGCAATCCATATGCATATAATCTAGTATCTTTAAATTGATTTGTATCTTGATTTAAATTATTTGATATATTGCAAACAAAATTAGGATTTAAAATTGATGGATTTGAATTAATTTTATTAACTAATAATTCTAAATAACCTTTTAATTGTATATTATTACTAATATTATCATATTCTGTAGTAGATAAATTATTAGATGAATCTTGGGATAATTCATGTAAATTTTTAATCCATTTTGTATATGATTCAAATTTCTTTAATAATTGTTGTGAATTTTCATCAGTTTCAGTTATTATTTTAAATCCAAATTTTTCAAGTGTTATTTTAGCTAATACTGGATTTATATTTTCAATTTCTAATTTAATTTTAGACCAATAATCGGGGGTTGTCATAAAAACTTTACATTTATTAATATCATTATCATTATTATTAGTAATACAATCTGTTAAATATTGTGTACATGTAGTTACATCATTATATCCTAATTTTTTACATAATTGTTCTTCATTATTACCTAAATATGTTTTTATATATTCTGATGATAAACTAATATCAACAAGTTCATTTGTATTTGGATCAATCATCCATAATTTACTTATATCATTAGTTAATCTAAAATATTGACATTTATTAGTATCTTCAGCTTCATTAAAAAAGGAAGAAACTGTAGCATTAATTTTAGTTGTAGCTTCTAATAATTTATGTAATAATGCACTTGTAATTTTAAAGCTAAATAATGAATTAGAATTATAATTACTACCACTAAAGTTATAAGGTAAAATAAAAGGAAATAATACATTAAAATATAAATACGCATGTAGTGAAGGATATGCACCACCTTGTAGACTATCTTGTAGACTATCTTGTAGACTATCTTGTAGAACCTCTGGTGGAACCTTTTGTAGACCCTTTCTCAACTTTTTGCGATTTAGGGCCTCTTGTAATTTGGTTTCGTCATCGGCTAATTGTCTAGAGTTTTCTAAATTACGTGTTGTTAAAAATTGTGATTGTTTTCTCGCTTCACTTTTTCTTTTAGCTGCTTCCTTAGCGGTTTCTCCCGTTGTTCTTCTGTTATACTTGAACTGGTCATCCTCATCATCTAAAGTAATTTGTGATCTAAAACGTGCTGATGATTCTTGTCTGTCATTTATCATATTTTGTCGACCTAAATTTGTTGGTGTTTCATCAAGTTGTCTTACATTTTTTTTGTCTCTATTCATCAACCCGAATGGGAGTTGTGATAAAATTGATCTGTCAGATTTTTCAGAGGGAATAGTCAATGGTTTTGTAAATTCTGGATCTCTCATAATTTCTGTGTCACTATTCCAGGTTGGGGGTTGTTTTTTTGCGCGTACTTTCTTTTTTAATAATTGTAATTCTGGCATATTTGCAGTATCGTTTGTGTCAGGTTGCAATAATTGGAATGATTGTCGTTGTGATTCTGGTTGTTTTTGCTGTGTTTGTTGTTTTTGCTGTGTTTGTAGTTCTGGTTGTTCTTGATCTGGGTATTGTGAACGATTAGCTAAGATACCAGATTCAATTTCTTCTGTATCAGAATCATTTCCTTCTGTATCAAAATTATTTCCTTCTGCATCATAACTTCTTTTATTGTCATATGTATTATGATAGTCCGTGTTTCGTGAGGAAGAAGAGCTAATTGAACCACTTGGTGGTATTGATCCCTCAGTTGAATTATTTAAAAAGTCAAGTTGATAATTTGATAATAGGTCACTGTGTTGATCATGACAATATAAAATTTTTATAGCTTTATCCCAATTTGGAATTTGTAATTGTTTATTATTATCATCCAAAATGCAAAATATTAAATTAATTAATTGTTGTTTAAAGTATTCTATAGAAGCAACATTATAATGTTGATTTGAATATTTTTTTACTAATTCTAATAATTTTTTATGTTTACTATTATATACATCATTATCATTTCCATTAGTCATTATATAATTATTAAATGCAGTTGCATGGAAAGTATAATGGAATGCAAATTCTCTAATTTCACTATGTACATAATTTTCTTTTTGACACTCTGAATTACTATAATCAGGTACTGGATGATTAGGTTTACTATAATAATCCTTATGTAAACGTGAATCTAGTTCATTAATTGTACAGATATTATATCTAAGTTCATTTGATGTGTATCTTTCATGTTTTTTATGTTTACAAATATTATCATAAAGAATATTCATGATAAATGAACCTTTTTTATTATGTGCTGTATCTCCAAAAATAATTTCTAAATCTTCATATCTAGTTTTGTTAGTATTATTTTTAAACATTATTATTATATATATTATAATATAGAAAAAAAACTTATATATTTTTATAAAATTATTTCTATTATATTATAAATGGAAAAAATTAATAATATAATATTTATTATTATTGTTTTTATAATATTATATATTATTTATAATATATTTTTTAATAATGTAAATAATACTTGTACTCTAGATACATTTAATAATATAGAACAACTTAATAATATAGAACAACTTAATAATATAGAACAACTTAATAATATAGAACAACTTAATAATATAGAACATTTTGATAATATTACAATTTATAATTTTAGTTCTACTACATGTGGATATTGTAAGCAATTTCAACCAACATGGAACGAATTTACTAAAAGTATTAAAGATTATAAAAATGTTACAGCATTAGATATTAAGTGTGATAAATCAGAAAATAATAATATATGTAATAAATATAATATACCAGGATATCCAACAGTTTTAATTAATACAAATGATAATATTATTATATATGATGGTCCTAGATCAGTTGATGGATTACATAATGCACTAATTAAAATGAATATACCTTTAAACACCAATAAAACAGATACTAATAATAAAATAATAATTTATAATTTTAATACTGAATGGTGTGGATATTCTAAAAAATTTGAACCAATATGGAATGACTTTGTATTATCATTATCAAATGATGAATTAAATAAAATAAATCCTATTAATGTTAAATGTGATAATGAATCAAATAAAGAATTATGTAATAAATATGACATTCCAGGTTATCCATTTGTTATGATAATTGATAATGATCATATTATACCATATTCAGGATCACGAACAGTAGAAGGTTTACGTAAAGCATTAAATTTATCTGATACTAAAGTAAATAATATTATGATAGATAATAATAAAACTAATATATTAAATTTTAATACATCATGGTGTGGTTACTCAATTCAATTTCAACCAGTATGGAATAAATTTACTAATAGTTTATCAGAGCAAGAAAAACTAAATTATAATATACTAGATATAAAATGTGATAATGATAAAAATAAAGATTTATGTAATAAATATAAAATCAAAGGTTATCCATCTATAATTATTATTAATAATACAACTATTAAAGATTATAATGGTCCAAGAACTTTTGAAGGTTTAAGATCAATAATAACAAATACAAAAATAAAAATATATAATTTTAATACTAGTTGGTGCGGTTATTCAGTACAATTTCAACCAGTATGGAATACATTTTATAATTCTATTAAAATTAATGATAATGTTGAAGCATTTGATATTAAATGTGATGATAATAAAAATAAAGAATTGTGTACTAAATATAATATAGAAGGGTATCCAACTATTATAATTGATAATGGAACAAATATAACTAAATATAATGGACCTCGAACACTTGAAGGTCTAAAAAAAGCTGTTAATTTATAAATAATAATAACTTATAAATCATTTATAATATTTTTTGATAATTTTTCTAATTCATCAAAAAATTCAAGATTTTTCATTTTATTTTTATCTATACCATTAAACCCATTAAGTGCACCATACCAACAACCAGCAATCATACCAATTGAATCACTATCACCAATATTAATACATGAATTAAATACTAAAGTATTAAAACTATATTTAATATTAGATTTATTATTGAATTCATTATCATTATTAAATTCTATATCTAAATCAATATAATTTTTTTCATCTGGAATTATAGATAGTAATAGTGCATCATATGCCCATATTAATACATCTATTCCAGTACCACCAACATTTGCCCATTGAAATTGATTTTTTTTTTTATTATCTGTATATATTGGTGAATATTGTACTAAATCATTTAATTTATTATCAGGAAAAGTAAATATTTGTTTTCCTCTAAAATTCATTTGTGATAATCTTTCTTCATTATATTTTAACCAAAAAGAAAAAAAATATTTAATTTCATTAAATGAATCAAATATTTTATTTTTTTTTAAATAATTATATATTTTTTTTGAATAATATAATTCTAATAATTTATCAACCCATAACCATGGATGTATATTTTGAATTGCATATGATGTAAATAAAGCAGAAACCATACCGCCTAAAAATCCTAATGGTAAATTATGAGTTATACGTGATGCAATTATTGATTCTTCAATAATTTTATCTTCATTATTATACCATTTAATACCTATTATACAAGTTCTTATAGCCGCACCATTGCCACCCATATTTTGATCACTTGGTAAATCCTCAATATCTAATTTTTTTTTTTTTAATAATGATAAACTTTCAATTGTTTTATTTCCTGCATAGCGTTCTTCTTTTATCAAATTATCATAAATATTTAAATATTCACTAATATAATTATTATATCCACCATTATTTAAACAAGCTTTACCAGTTGCAATCATTAACATTGTATCATCACTAACTTTCCAATTTTTAATATTTAGATCTGGACCACCTAATGAATAATATTCACTAATTATATCTAACCATACAATTTTAGCTTGTTCAATAGTTAATATAGCATGAAAATAATTAAATTCCCATTTACCATTTTTAAATCCAATAGTATCTAAATAAGCACCTAACATTATAGAAGCTGTTATTTTTTCATTTATTATATTGTCATTTATTATATTGTCATTTATTATATTGTCATTTATTATATTGTCATTTATTATAGATGACGTTTTTTTATCATTCATTATTAAATTATAGATATATTATTATTTAAAAATATAAAAAGTATTTAAACTAATATCTAAATGTTTTTAGTTGATAAATATTATGAATTAGCAAATAGTTTAGTATATAATTATAATATTATAAATAAAGTAATTGATAGTTTTGATTCACATAATTTAATTTATAATAATATGGATGAAATAATGAACAAACCACATGCAGAATTTTGTAATATTATTACAAATTTAGAAAAAGAAACATGGAAATATTCTAATTTTCAACATTTAATAGTTTATGGTAATTTAAATAGTAATAAAGAATATTTAATAAATTTATTATTAGAAAAAATATATGGTAAATATTTTATAGAACTTAAAGATGTTGAATATAATATTAATAGTTATTGTAATACTAAAACAAATGTAACAATTAAACAGAGTAAATATCACATTATTATAGAACCAAACTCAAATGGATTTGATAAATATTTAATACAAGAAATAATACAAAATTACGCAAAAACAGAACCATTAAATATTTTAAAATATAAAAAATTATTTAAAGTTGTTATAATTAACAAATTAGATAATTTATCTTATTATGCACAAGCTTCATTAAGAAGAACAATGGAAAAATATTCAGATATATGTAAATTTATATTTGTTTGTGATCAATTATCCAAAATTATTGAACCAATAAGAAGTAGATGTATATTATTACGAGTTCCCTTACCTACAAATGATCAACTTTTAGAAACATTATTAATTATTTCAGAAAAAGAAAAAATTAATGTATCATTGTCTGAATTAAAAGATATTATTATAAATTCTGAAAATAAATTAAATCATTCTATATGGTTATTAGAATTAAAAAAATATGGTATATCATATGATAATATATGGAATAAATTAATTGATGAAATGGCGTATATTATTTTAAATAAAGCAAATTATAATCCAAAAAAATTTATATCAGTAATAAAAAAAATAAGAGAAATTTTTTATAATTTATTTATTACTAATATTTCATCACAATATATTATTAGAAATTTAATGATTAAATTATTAAAAAATATATCAAATTTAAAATTAAAAATTAATATTATTGAAATAACATCAATATTTGAACAACGCTTATCACAAGGAACACGTGCTATTATTCATTTTGAATCTTATTGTATTAGGCTATTTTATTTATTTACATTATATAATAATGGTCAAGAATATGAATATAATTTAGATAAATTAGAAATATAGGTAAATTTGAAATATAACAATATTATAAAAAATTGATAATATAATATATTATTAAGAATTACTATAAAATTATAATGATTAATGAACTAATTACAATAATAAATAAATTATATATAATACTGTCTAAAATAATAAAAGAATTTATACTTTTTAATGAATTATTTTTTAATATTATTGATGAATCTAATAATGAAGAATCAGATAATGAATACTGTAATAATGAAGAATCCGATAATGAAGAATCAGATAATGAAGAATTAGATAATGAAGAATCAGATAATGAAGAATCAGATAATGAAGAATCCGATAATGAAGAATCAGATAATGAAGAATCCGATAATGAAGAATCAGATAATGAAGAATCATATAATAGTGATGATGAATCTGATAATAGTGATGAAGAATCTGATAATGATTCCGATAATGATTCAAATAATAATTCCGATAATCATTCTAATTCTGATACTATTTCGGAATCCGGATCATATAATAATATAGATAATGAAACATATATTAATCAAGAATTGTATATTAATAAAGAATTAGATAATGATATAATTTATATAGATTGTGTAAATAATTATATTAAAAATAAAATAAAATACAATAATTATGCGGATTTTAGTTTTATACAATGGAATGGATTACATTTTATAAAAATATGTGAATTACAACATACACTTAATAATATTCATGTTAAAAATATTATAAAAAATATGGAAAGAAATTATAAAAACACAAAAAATTTTATATTTTATGAACCAATTCATTTTGCATGTGAAAATAATAATTATTATATGATAGATGGTTATCATCGTTTAAAAGCATATAAAACATTATTTAATAAAAATATATATCCTATTCAAAATGTTCCATGTATTATTTGGCATACAACTACTAAATATAATAAAGAATATATTTATGATATAATTCATCAAAGAATAACATATTATGTATAAATAATTTATTTAACTATATAAAAAAATTGACATTATAATTTTTTATTATTATAACTATTAATTATTATGCTTAATGTATTATTTAAAAAATATACAAATCTAAATAATGTAATTAATGAACTTGATAAACAAAAAAATAAAGATAAAAAATCAAATACAATTAAATTAAATTTTATACCAAATATAAATAAAAATGATAATGAAAAATCAGATAATGAATTATCAGATAATGAACAATCAGATAATGAACAATCAGATAATGAATCATCCGATAATGAAAAATCAGATAATGAACAATCAGATAATGAATCATCCTATAATGAAAAATCAGATAATGAATCAGATAATAGTAATAATTCATTATCTGATAATATTATTGATTGTTTAAGTAATTATATTATAAAAAAAATAAAATATAATAATACTAATAATGCTGAATTTGGATTTATAAAATGGAATGGTTTGCATTTTATAAATATATGGGAGCTACAAAGGTCAATTGATAATAAACATGTACAAAAAATTGTACAAAATATGGAAATTAATTTTGCAGAAAAACAAAATTTTTATTTTTATGATCCAATTCATATTGCATTAGAGAATAATATATATCTAATAATTGATGGACAACATCGATTAGAAGCATATAAAATATTATTTAATAAAAATATATATCCTATACAAAATGTACCATGTATTATATGGCATATTAAAACAGATAAAGAAAGATTAGAATTATTTGATACAATAAATCAACGAACCATATATGATAAAAAAAAATTATTTAGATATAAAATTATTGATATAATAGAAGATTTAAATAAATATGGAAATATTTGGGGTTGTCATCGACCAAAAATAAATAAAGAATTATTTATTAAAAAAATGGAATTAAATAATAATGTTCATAAGATGGAAAGTTCTGAAATTATAAAAAAAATTATTGAAATTAATAATAATATTAGACAATTACCACGAAATAAAAGATGTAATACTAAATGTAGTATACAAGTACATATTAAAGCTGAAACAATTGATTTTTTTCTAGGTTATGATAAAAATATGGATTGGATAAACAATATTTAATTTATCATTTTATTAAAATCAATAAATGTTAAATTAATTTTTCTACAAATAGTATCAATCATTATTGTATCACCTTGTGCACGATGAGATTGTATAGCATTAGTTTCAATATTATTATAAATAGTACATACATGATTATAAATATCTATTAATTTATTAGAAGGTAAATTATGAATAAATAATTTTAAAAATAACATACTATCTAATATATTTATTTGCTCTTTATTTAAAATATTATAATAAAATAAAATATTAAAATCAAATCTAAAACCATTATGTGCAATAAATATTGGTTTATTACAATATTTCATTATATTTTTCATTTCTAATTTAAATTTATCAGTATTATTATCACCATTTTTTAATTCTTCATTAGTTATTCCTGTTAATTGTGATATAAATGGTTTTAATTCTGTTTGACATTTAATTAATCCATCAGAAACACATGATTTTAAATTATATTCATATACATATCGATCTATAATTTCAACATTAGATGGTTCAGTAAAAGGAATACTTTCATCTTTAGTATTTGTTTCTAAATCTAATAAAAATATATTATTATTCATTTTAATATTTAGTAATTTACAAATATAACAATTTAATTTCCAATTAGTTAATGTATTATCAAAATATATAATATATTTAATACCAGTATGTAAATTCCATAATTCTAATTCTTTATCTACTGACCAATCATTAAATAAATTATTATAATTTAATAATACTTCAATTATATATTTAATATCAATATTATTAATAAATTTAATTATTTTATTTCCTTGTAAAATATCAATCATTCCTTCTAAATTTAAATGATTATGTTTAGTAGGTATATTAAATTTTAAATTAGTATATTTTTTAGATAATAAATTTATATTTTCTAAATATTCATTATTTATATTTTTAATTTCGTCTTGAATATTATTAAGTTCAATATTGTTATTTTCATTATTATCTATATTGTTATTTTTATAATAATATATAAATAATTTATTTATATTATTATATTCAATAATATTTTCAATTTCATATAATTTTTCAGTTTTTATTTTATAATTAAAATTAAAATTTATATAATCTATTTCATTAATTAAATTAATATCAGATTTAAAATTAATATCTGTTTTTACATCTAATTTACCATTAATATTATATAAAATAGTTGGAACATTTAAGATTTCTGGAAAAATATTTTTATCAATATAAATTATTAATTCTTCTTGTGCACGAGTTAATGCAACATACCATAAATATTTTAAATCATTATATTGTTGTTTTGTTTCTATTTTACTAAATATAGAATAATTAATAATTAATACCTTTTTAAATTCTAAACCTTTTGAACCATGACAAGTTAAAATATTAACATGATCATCAATATATTCATTAGTATTTGTATTATTATTAGTATAATGTACAATATATTTTATATTATTTTTGTCTAAATGATTAGTTATTAATTCTAAATCTAAACCATTATATTTCATTTTTTTAATTGGACCAATTATAGCAATGTCTTTTAAATTATATATTTTTTTATTTAATTCTTTTATAATATTATTTAATATATTATTAATTGATTTACTATAAATAATTGGTTTAATACCATTATTTTTTGTTGGTACCATTAATAGACTATTTGGTTTTAAATAATTAGTAAAATCAACAATTTGACCAGATGATCTAAAGTTTTCACTTAAATAAATTATTTTATTTGTATGATTTAATAAATATTTATTACCACTACCTTGAAATTGATAAATATGTTGATTTGGATCACCAACTAATATTAATGGGATATTTAATTTATTTGAAATTAATTTAATTAAATTATACTGATTTTCATTAATATCTTGTGCTTCATCAATAATTATAAAATTATAATTATTTAAATAATTAATAGAATTTAATGAAATATCTAAATTTAATAAACTTTTATATAATGCTAATATTATTGTATTTGTACTAGTTGATGTTTTATTAAATAAACTTTTATAAATATTTGTTGCTAATAAATTAATAGTTTTTACATTTGTTGTAGTAAATATTTTTTGTATTTGATTTCCTTTATTTATAATATCATTAATAGCCTTATTAGAAAAAGTAATAATTAAAAATTTTTTTTGATATTTATTAAATTTATTAATACAATAATCTATTATTAATTTTGTTTTACCAGTTCCTGGACCTCCAATTAATGCTAAATTTTCAATATCATGATTTATAAATTCATTATCCATAATATTATTTACATGAATAGTTTTTATATATATATATTAAGTTTATTCAAAATAAATATTTATTTAACTTTTTTATTTATTTTGTAAAATAAATAATAAATTATAATTATTTTCTATTAATTTTTAATATGAGTATAAATTTAGAAGAAAAAATAAGTTTACTTTATGATTTTATAAATAATGAATCTCAATATAATATAAAGTCTATAGATATTAATAAGATAAAATCTGATGATATTCAAGTACCAAAAGGTAAAATATCTAATCAATTATTAGATGATATTTTAAAATCTAAATTACAATTATTTTATACTAATAAAAATTTTATTTATTTTAAAAAAATTGATGAATTATATACAGCTTTAATTAAAATAACACTGAAAAATGCAAAAGAAGAAAATGATAATATGTTATCGTATATTTTAAGTGAATTATATTTAAAAAATAAAACAAAACATATATTACTTCCTATATTAAATTTTGAAATAAAATTAGATAATATTAAAGATTTAATAATTAATATAGATAATAACATAACAAATAAAATAGATAAAAATAAAAATTGTTTTATTAAAATTAGAGAGAATTATTATGATAATATATTAATATTAAAAGATTATATTATAAAATGTAATGATATAAAAATAATTTTATTTCAAATTATACATACTCTATTTATAATTCAACAAAAATTTCCTGATTTTTTTCATAATAAATTAAATTGTAGTAATATATTTGTTGGTATTAATAATCATTTTGATAATAAAATAAATGAATATATAGTAAATAATCAAGTATTTTATATTCCTAATAAAGAATTTGAAATTAAAATAACTAATTTTGAATATGCAACTATAAATATTAATACAGATGATGCAAGTTCTACAACAGATACAAATATTAATAATAATAACTGTGAAATAATAACTGATATTGATGAATATAAATTACATAAACCCGAAAGAAATACATTATATGATTTAATTTATTTTATTAATGATTTAAAAAAAATAATAAATTTTAATTCTGAAATAAATATTTTCATTGATAATATAAGACATATGAATAATATTGAAAATGTATTAAATGATAAGATATTTGAAGAATTTACAACAAAAAAATCAGATAAAATAATTAAAAAAAATAATTTCACTGGTACACGTAATATTAATTCATTACGTAATATTAATCCAACACGTGCTATTAATTCAACACGTGCTATTAATTCAACACATAATATTAATTCAACACGTGCTATTAATTCAACTCGTAATATTAATTCAACACGTAATATTAATTCAACACATAATCCGGTAAATAAAACACATAATATTAATCAAGTAAATAAAAATGATAACACAAATAAAAATGTAACACAAGTAAGATTTATTAAAAATAATTTAATACATACCGAATTATCAAAAAATGCACATACATTTTTAGGTAAACAAGATACATTAGTAAATCATATTTATGGTGGTTATAATCAAAAAATAGAAAATAATAAAACTACAGAAAATGATATAAATATTCAAGAAGGTGGTTATGATAAAAATAATAAACAACCATATAAAACAGAAAAAAATACACCATTTACAACAAATGATGAAAAAAATGTATATAATAAAAAAAAAATGGAAAATCCAACAAATTATACACAACCAATAATTTTAGAACAAACAATATATGATACATCCAAACCACAAAATACAAAACCTCAATATCCACCTGCATTTATTCCATTATATGATAATCAAGGTGAAGTAGCAAATGTATTACCATATGGATCAATTAAAAATCCAATATATTCAGAACCAATTCAAAAAATATATAATATTAGTCTAGCTAATCCATTAATGAATCATACCACTATTAATCGTGTTTTTGAAGATGTATTACCTGGTGATCCTTTTAATTTAAATTTTAATTCAACATATGAACGTATACAATTATCAGAATTTATAAAAAATAATATTTATTCCCAAACTGGTGGTGCTGATACATTATTATCATATTTAAAACTAATTGATTTAAATCCATATACATTAAATAAGAATCCTTATCAAGATTTATCGAATGATTTTATGTTATATAGAGCAGCATATCCAATAAGATATAATGAAAATAAAAATAATATAGAAATTGCAAAAAATGCATTAGGATTAAATATTAGATTGTATAACATGTCATTAGGTGAAATGAATGCAGAAAAAATTAATAATAAAATTAACAAAGAAAAATTTAATTTATGGCGTGAAATTAAATATTATAATCATGTTAGAGAAGAACTAATTAAAAAGAAAATATCCCCTAATTTTATTTCTATAATATTTGATAAAATTGATGTAAATAAAAATATTAATTGGGATGAATTTAATGATATTAAAAATAATGGAGTAATAACTACTAATAAAACTATTAATACTTTACATAATTTAACTGCTACTACAAATCTAAGTTTTTTGAATAAAAAAACAATAAATATTTATTGTTTTTCTAATTTATCAGATAGTTTTATTTCTGAATGGCAAAATATTGTTAGTGATTCATTATTATCCAATATTAATTTTTTATTAATAGATATAAATGATCCAACTAAAATTAATGAATATTATAGTATATTATCTGAATATAGTACAACATATCCATTAGTTATTTTTCAAGTTGATAATATTAAAAAACAATATAATGATTTAATGGATTATGAAACTATTAAAAAATATATATTACAAGTTTTATATGAAAATAAATTAGATTTAACATTATCATCTAATAATACATTAATATTAGTAACAGAAGCGCCAAATACTAATATTATATCATGGATGTCACCAGTATATGAATCTTTTGGAACAGTAAGTAAAATGATATCAACTGGTTATCATACTATTAAGGTATGGGAAATTATATTATTTCAAATTGTATATATTTTTGCGGTGCTTCAAAAAGAAGAATTATATTTTGAAAATATTTCATTAGCACAAAATTTTTATATTAAAGATTTATATGTTGAAAATACTAATATATCATATTGGATTTTTGAAATAAATAATTATAATTATTATATACCTAATTATGGACATTTAGTTTTATTTGATTCTAAATATACAGATAATAAAGATAAATTTAAATTATCATGTACAAAATTATTTAGTGATAATGATTATACTAAAGATACAATATTTAATAAAATATTTGATCAATTTAAAGAAATATTAGATCCAATTAATTTTACAAATAAATTAAAAATAATGGGTGGATTAGAGCCACCAAGTGAGATACTATATATAATACAAAATATATATAATGATAATGATACTACAATTCAAAATTATTTTAAAAAATATTTTAATTTTTTCTTACATAATAAAATTGGTGAACTATTAACTAAAACTGAAAAAGAAATAATTAATATATTAAATCGTCCGGTATTAAATAAAGGTAATTTAATTGTTTATCAAGAAAGATATGATGAATACAGGTGGGTATTATATGATGGTACTGATAGTAGTAATAATTTAATGCATAATATTTTACATAAAGATAATAATACTATAATAAATAAATCTACACGTGGATTTAATTTAATTGGATATCCAGAAATAAATAAAATATATCCTAATAATATTAATTCTGTTAATTATGATGAAAAAAATTTAATAGAAAAGTATATTTTATAAATTAATTTTTTTTTTATTTTTATAATATTTTTTACTTCTTTTATTAAATTCATCAATACCAATTTTTTCTTTTAATTTATCAATTGATTTTTTTGTTCTATCTTTTGAAGTTAATTTTACATATTCAATAAATTTATTATTAGTAATTAAATTATTATATCGTTGTTGTGCCCATCTACTGAGCCAATCATTAAAAATATCATCAATTGATGGTAATTTTATATCTTTAATATTATCTATTTTATTGCATAATAAATCTTTTGCATCCGGATAAATAAATCCAAAATATACACCTTTAGGATTTGCTGACATAAATTCATCTTTTGGTAATTTTAATTTTTGTAATGTAGTACTAATAATATGTAGTTTTTTATTTGGTGATGATTTATAATAATCTTGTAAATATGTCTTACATTGTTTAACAAATTCAGAAGGAAATTTATATACTGAATTACCTTTAGTATATCCAACAAATTTAAGTTCTTTTAAACGATCATATTGTATAGATTTACCATATAAACTTGTAGTAGTTATACCTAATAATTTTTGATTATATTTTTCTCTAAATATAGTTTGAACTTGTTCAGAAAAAACTAATTTAGTTAATAATTTACCACCAGTAAAATTAAAACCAAATGGTTGTAATGGTACACATGTTGATATATTCATTATATATGTTAATTTAGTTGTAATATCTTCAAAATTCCAACCAATAAATGTATCCCTAGCTTCTAAAAACATATAATCTGATGTTAATGATATAACACCTAAATATTTACTAGTTACTTCATCAGCAACTAATAAATATATTTGTCTTCCAACTAAATGTGAATTTTGAGTTAATTTTAATGATGAAACAGTAAATTTATAATAATTCCACATATCCATTAATTCTTCATTATCTGCAATTATTAATTTAATTTTAATTTTTTGTAAATCATCAATATTACCATACCACATTCTATTTAGATAGTATTCTTTAGAATGCATAAAAATCCTTTTGATGGGTCTTTTTCTTTCTTTCAGAAATTTATAGAATGAATCAATAAGAAATTTTTCAGTATTTTTTTTATTACATATTTCATCATCATCAAGTTTAATATTAATTTTAGAATTATTTTTAATTTCTAAAAATTTATCAATAAAATTTTCTTTTTTATAAGAACTTTTTAGTTTATTTTTTAATGTAATTTGTAAACATTTTATTAAAAATTCATCTTTATTATATATATTTTTCATCAAATTACAAGTACCGCAACATGATACACAATTATCAATATCATAATTTTTATTTGAATCAATTCTATCTATACCTCCTGCACCATATGTATTATAATGTGTTATATCAGCAACACCGCAATAATAACATGTATTACTAATTAATTTAATAAATTTAAATTTACTTAGATTAAATAATATATTTCTTTTTTCAGCACATCTTTTATATTCAGAATATCTACTATTTTTTGTATTATTTAAAATATCAAAATTAATTATACCATCATACAATTCATTATATGTTGCTATATGTTCACAAATTTGTAAAAATAATTCTTGATTATATGTACTTTTCATAATATTACATTGTGTACAACACGGAACTACATTATTTTGATCATAATTTTTAGTAGAGTCAATACGATCAATACCGTTAATTGTTTCTAATTCATCACAATAATAACAATTTAATTTAAATAAATCTAATGTTTGTTTATTAGTCAAATTAAATTGTAAATTTCTTTTTTTTGCACTTGATTTATATTCATATAATTTTGATAAAAATATATCTCTTGGATTTCTATTTTTATTGGTATTATATGCTTCTAAATAACATTTATTACATTTATTATTTTTAAGTATATCAACAATTTTATTACATGTAATACACATAAATGTAATAATTTTATTATTAGTTGTATCATTAGTTGTATCATTTATTATATCATTTATTGTATCATTTATTGTATCATTTATTGTATCATTTGTTGTATCATTTATTGTATCATTTATTGTATCATTTATTGTATTATTAGTTGTATCATTTATTGTATTATTAGTTGTATCATTTATTGTATCATTTATTTTATTATTATATATTATTGCTTTTTCTTTTTTTTTATTTCGTAATTCTTTATCTTTTTCTCTTTCATATTTTCTACAATCTAAACATCTTGCATAATCATCATATAATATATTCCAACAACCACGTACCCAATTATTACATAATTTTTTATTTTCTTTTGTTGTTATTTCAATCATTTTTTTATATGATTGATGTAGTTTACAATAATCATTATCTTTTGTTGGTTTAAATGTACATTGTACACCTTTTTTATTTTTTCCTAAACATATCATATTATAGTTATATAAATTATAATATAAATTAATTTTAAATCAATTTTTTTATTATACTACTAATTTACACCTATATATTACATAAATATTATTTTATATTAACTTTTTTAAAAATGAAAATTTTTAATGTATTTTTACTGATTTACTTATAATTTTATGATATAAAATTATAAATACTAAAATTTAAAAAAATATACTTCTTAATTTTTGATGAAAAAAAAATAAATATTTAATTAGAGTAGGCAACGCCCGCCATCCCAGACATCACACGTAATACATTATAATTTACAGTATAAATGTTGAGTAAATTAGATGAAGAATTACCAAGGTATCTTGAATCAGTTGTATATGTAGGAGATGCAGCATTACCAGTACCAAAAGAAACATTTAATGTTGCATTATCAATACGAGAAAAGTTACATGATCCACTTGGTTGATGATCTTCTGGTTTTAATGCAAAAGAATAAACATTAATACCATCAGCTGGGGTATTACTAAAATGTTGATAAGGTTGAACATAGTTAAAGTAGTAACCATCTCTAGCTTGAAATCTATCAGAACCATTTAATTGAAGTTTTGCTTCCCATACTGGATTATCAGTACCATTAATATAGTTTCCATAGTTAAATAAATCAGTAACATTGTAAGCAATATCATTTAAGAATGTATTAATAGCTAGTAATTGTGCAGATGCACTAGTGGCAGTTCCAGAAGGCGTACCATTAGTAAATAATTGTGATACTAAATATCCAGATTCCCATGATAACCAATCATATGTAAAGTTATTTTCAAGGACAACAATACTATCAAGAACAGAAGAAGCTGTTATTGGAGTAGTCATACTACCGCTTCCATCCATTGGTACAGTATTAAAAATCATTTGTGCTACTACATAATTTGATAATAATATAGCATTTGTATCAGCATTAGGATTAACAACTTCATTTAAAGTAACTGCATCTGTAACTGAATATAAATAAACACTTCCAGATAATGTAGCAGTTAAACCGGCACGAGTAATAAACCATACAGCCTTGGCAAATCTTTCACGTGCCTTTTCCCATCCAGCTTCAGATGGAGAATAAGAAATAAAATTACTTGAGGATCCATAGTTATTTAAGTGTGTAGCCCAAACAAGGTATTTACTTGGATGATTAAAGTTTAGTCTATATTTATTACTTGTACCAGTAATAGATTCAGAACCAGTAAATTGAAGTTGTTCAATTAAATATTCGTGTGATGCTTGTGCAAATCTCTTTCTTTCTTCAGAATCAAGATAAACATAGTCAATAATAAGTTGTGCATCAGTCATACTAACAGATGATAATGAAGATGTGCTTAATCCAGATGAAGTAGATGTAAATGCTTTGTAATTTACACATTGTGTAAAAGGTCTGAAATCAATAGTAATTCTAACATCGTGATATTGAAGAGCAATTAATGGAAGTGCTAATCCATTATTTCTGTTAAACCAAAATTGAAGGGGAACATATAATTGATATGATGGTTTATTAACAGTATTAATATTATTTAATTCTGGTACATCACCAATCATTTTAGCATAACCACGTTCTTGACCAACCTTGTGAGTAAGTTCATACCAAATATTTAACCAATCACCATATTGTTCATCAATTTTAGATCCACCAATTTCAATCTTGTAATGTTGAACAACAGCATGACCAAGGCGTCTAACATATCCCCATGGAACAGTAACACCTGTGACAGCTGGTAAATTAATATTAACATACATGTTAGTGATTAAATCACCATTTCTGTTAATTGTGCATGTAACAGTGCGACCAAAATCAGATGCACCATTAAAAGTTTGTGGAATAGGTTCTACAGCAAAATTTGTATGTCTTCTGTAAACAACCTTAAAAAAAGTAATTTGTGGGCTACCAGTAAGGTAAACATCTTGAGCGCCATAAGCGACTAATTGCATTAATCCACCTCCCATTTATATATATTATAATATAGAAAAAAAAAAAATAAATCGCATTTTTTATAATATATTTTTTTTATAATATTTTTTTTTATAATATTTTTAAATATTTTATAAAAATATTAAATTAAATATTTTTATACTATTTTATAATAAAAATTTATTAATTTATTATTAAAATTAGTATAAATTAATAAATAATTTATATAAAGTAAATTTATATTATTTATAATAAATATGTTATCAAAAAATAAAATTGATAATAAAAAACAAGAAAATTTAACTTTAAGTATTAAAGAATCAAATACTTTAGATAAAAAACATAAAGAAATTATTAACAACTTTAATAATGATAAACATAATATAGATAATTTATTAGAAGAACTAAATACTATAGATAATAATTTATATGAACTTGAAAAAAACAGAGAAAAGTTTACATTAGATGATTTAAATTATAGAGCTAATTTATTAAATAAAAAAGATAAATTAGAATTAAAAAAAAATAATATACAAAATAATTTTAATGAAATGGATTATTATGATAAAACTGGTGATTTAATTATTGAATATTATGAACTAAGAGATAATAAAGATGAAGTTATTAAAGAAACAAAAAATATATTAGAATTTTTAGGTAATAATAAAAATAAAAATAAAAATAAAAATGATAATAAAAATGATATTAGTAGAGCAGAATTATTTAATAAATACTGGCAACGTATTGAAGGTGTTAGAGTACAATTAGATGATGGCACCAAAAGAATAAAATATTGTTTTGAATGTAACTTGGAAAAAATATTAGATTATACAATATCTGCTTATTTATGTCCTTGTTGTGGTGATATGGAAGATATAATATTAGATGAAGATAGACAAATTAAAGATTATTCACCTTATCAAAGAATAAATCATTTTAGAGAATGGTTAAATCAATTTCAGGCTAAACAATCACCAGAAATACCAGATATTATTTTTAAAGATATTATTGATGAATTTAATAAAAATAGAATAACTGATTTTACAAATATTAATAAAAAAAAAATGAAATTAATTTTAAAAAAATTAGGCTATAATAATTATTATGAACATGTTCATTATATTATGAATAAATTAAGTAATTTACCACCACCTAAAATTACTAGAGACATGGAAAAAATATTTATTAAAATGTTTAAAAAAATAGAAATTCCTTGGGAAAAATTTAAACAACAAGGAAGAAAAAACTTTTTATCTTATTCATATGTTTTATATAAATTTTGCGAATTATTAGAATTAGATCATTTATTAGAATGTTTTTCTTTACATAAAGCACCAGAAAAATTAATGGAAAATGATGAAATATGGAAAAAAATATGTAATTATTTACATTGGGAATATATTTCATCATTTAAATAATATATAATATATTATAATGAATCATTTATTATATAATATTTCAATAGTTATGCTTTTATTAGGTATTATTTTAATTACATCTTATTTAACTAAAGCTTATGATAAACCAAATAATAATACTACTTGTATTCAAAATAAAGAAAATAATAATCCAACTATAGATCAAGTATATGCCATGAAACCATCGCAAATATATGATTCAATGTTTCAAAAACCATCTTTATGGCAAGGGTATGAATCTGTTGGAACAAAAGCAACTGATAATAATTAAAATAATTTATTATTATTATTTTATATTATTATTATTATTCTATATTATTATTCTATATAAAGATTTATTATATTATTTATGGTATATGTCAACTAAAATAGATTATTTAACTGAAGATAATATTAATCCAAATGATCAAAAATTTGTTTGTATTTCTTTTTTTAATAAAAAAAATATTAAACAAATTGTAGATAATAATAATGAACATGTAGAAGATGAAAAAAAAGTAGAATATTCAACTGATAATAATATATTAGCTCTTAAAGTTAGAGGATGTTTTAAAACTTATGAAGAAGCATCTAATCATGCTAAAAAGTTACAATCTATTGATGAATATCATAATGTTTATGTTGCTGAATGTAATAAATGGTGTCCATTTATGATTGAAGATGATGATAAATTAGTTGAATCATCAGAATATGCAAATGATGAATTAAATACAATGATGAAAACATATATGGAAAATCAAGAAAAAGCCAAATTATTTCATGAGTATCGTAAAAATGATTTAATTAAGAAAAATATTGAAGATAATATCAAATTAAAAAAAGATAATATTTTAGAAACAGAATCATTATTAGAAACTACTGATGATAATGAAGAAAAAGTAAAAATTAAATCAACATTATCCGGAATTAAAGAACAGATAGAAAAATTAGAAAATAGACATAGTGAATTATTAGAACAAGAAAAAATATTAAAAACAAAAATTAATTAATGGTGGTGGAGTTTTTTATACCTTTAAATATTTTTATATAACTTATATTTAAAGATAATTATTAATTTTTTATTATGATCGAACAATTATTAGATAATCTAATAACAGAAGAAAAATTTAATATTATTTTATTTTATGCTAATTTATTATGTCCTAATTTGTATAATAGCAAATATGATAATGAATATTATTTAATTAACATACTCTCATTATTAAATATTAATGTTAGTTGGAAATCATTACAATATTCTAAATTAATTAATTCTAGTAGTAAATATCATTATAAAACTATACAAAAAAACATCAATTATGGGCAACATATAATGTTTATTATTATGCATATTTAAGAATTACTAAAAATAATGAAATTACTGAAGATTTATTTATTGATAATACTCTAATTGTAAATAAATATGGATGT
>Ga0214923_10002603_pt1 | contig 23724 bp, 35 predicted proteins | sample LL1510_MetaG_FD_177993 | JGI IMG/M metagenome (GOLD analysis project Ga0214923, IMG submission 177993) | Freshwater microbial communities from Lake Lanier, Atlanta, Georgia, United States - LL-1510 | ecosystem: Environmental > Aquatic > Freshwater > Lake | place: USA: Georgia | collected...
TCAGTTCCCCAAAATTCATTACACTTTGATAAACCCTTGCTAATAATGGATTGTGCCATTTGATGGCTTTGTATACTATATGGATTACTACCAGGATCTCCTGTAGTCCCTGTTTTAATATAATTTTCTAACCACTTATGCATCCTTGTACCACGCCCTGCTGCTTCTGTAGTAATTTCTTGTGCTCTTTTTTCTCCAACACGCTTACGCCATTCATGTAATGCTTGTTTGCTTTCTTCGCTTTTTGTAGCACTTAGGATTGTTGTAACACTTGGTACAGGATTACCATCAGGTGTAACATACCTGCGTGAACCATTTAAGTTTTCACGCTTCAACTCTACATAAGGATATTTGTTTGGTAAATAAATCACTTAAACTCTAAAACTCTCACCGCAACCACAACGATCTTTTTCTAAAGGATTTTTAAATTCAAACCCTTCATTCAATCCTTTTTTAACAAAATCAATTGTAAGACCATCTATATATGGCAAAGATTTTTTATCAACAAAAACGCTGCATCCTTTGTCAGTATACTCAATATCAGTTTGTGTTGGATTATCAACAAATTCTAAAATATACGCAAGCCCTGAACAACCAGTTGTTTTAACACCGATTCGTATTCCAAGACCTTTGCCTCGCTTATGTATTTTTGTTTTAATATTTTCTGCTGCAACTTCTGTTACATTTATCATAGTTTATTGGCACGGTTTGCCATTTGTTTTACTGTTTTTTCATTTTTATCAGTTGGAGTACCAGAATCAACTGGCATATTTTCACTACGCCAAACAACTTTGTCATTTTGAATATTACTAATTACTTTTTTCATTGGAGGTTTTTTATATAACTTCAAAATATCACTAACATCCAATATTATATCATATTGCTCAAAATAATTCAATAGCTGGTCAATAGTCCATTCACTGACAATTTTCCCATTGTCCAAATCATGCGCTAAACGATCCACTGCAACAACAAGGTTACTATCTTGTGGATCGTCAAACTCTACCAATAACATTATCTTTTCGCTCTACCTACACCGCCCACAGGATTAGATTCTGGTTCTTCAACTGGTGGCATTTCAGAAGCCAAATCTGCTCCAGCTTCTAGGCCTGCATCCATACCTGCTTCTGCGCCAGCTTCAGCTCCCAATTCTGCACCAGTATCAAATGCTGCTGCAATATCTCCACCACCCACGCCTGTTAATTGATTTAATGCTGCTTTTAGCCCATCAAATCCTGCTTTTAAACTTTCGCTTAATGCATCAAGCTGCTGTGTAACTTGTGAATTAAATTCTTGTGCTTTGTTAGCATCCATTTCACTTTCAATACTGGATACCAATGCAGGTAGCTCTTTTACTTGCATTTCGCCAACATTTTCAAGCATTTTTTGAACACTATCAACCATATCCTGTGCTGCTAAAATAACCTGTGATTTTTCAACTTCTTCGTTTTCAAAAACAATTTTTGATTTTTGAGACATAAGTTTATTATAATGGTCACTTAATGCCTGTTCCATGAACAATAATTTTAAATAACTATTGCTGTTTTGGGCTTGATAAAAGTTTTTGCTAGTCTTTGCCTCTTTAATGTTGCTTCTTACTTTGGTAAGCATTTGTTGTGTTTGAGGTTTAGTTAACTTGTTTGGATTAAAGTCCATGTCAAAACTTTCCTTAAGTGCTTTAATGGCAACTTTTTTAGAGTCAAAATCATTTAGTTTCATAGTAATTTTCCAATCTGATCAAATATTTATCACAAAAAGACATTTATTGTGTTAAGGACTTAAGCTTTTTGTTTAGCCAATATCTACTAGTATTTATGTAAAAATCTATTTGTTCTTCTACTGCTTTTTTTTGTTTTTTATCTTCACTGTATTTTATAAAGTATAAAATTTTTTGATCCAAATCTTTGGCTTTGTTTAATAACTTTTTATGGTTTAATTCATGAAAACTTAAACTCTCAGCTTTCTGATCTAAATTTTTGACTGTTATTGCATCGTTATACTTTGATAAATTTTCATATATGCACCATGTAACAGCATTTTTTAGTGAGAAAAAAGTTTCTACTTGCGAGTTTGAAAATTGATATATCTTATAATAATTTTTTGTTTTTACAATCTTAAATTTATTGAATAATAAATAGGTATTTTCATCATTTTGAATCATAAACCAATCTTTTAACTGGCTTTTAAATTCTTTTATAATAAAGTTATCTATAATTTGTTGTTTTTTCATAAAAGTTCAAAATAGATGTTTTTAAGTTCAGGGCTAATATCCAAAAAGTTTGTTATCAAATTATGTTCATTTTCAACTTTCATCATAGGGATGTTGTTACAATCTCTATAAAGACTTCCAAAATTATCAATATCGTCATTAAAAACTGAATGGTGATGTACTTCAAAATCAAAGTACCAAACTTTTGACAGTTCAACATCAGATTCATAAATAAACCCAAACTTATATTCTTTTAAATTGACTAACTTATTAATAGGATCTTTTACCACTTCAGGTTGACTTCTCAAACTTATAACTTGTAATACTGTATCAAAATTAGCTTGACTATTTCTTTGTTTAACAAAATGCTCAACATTAATATTATCAGGTATTTTCCCACGCTGGCGAACACCAGTTTTAGTTATATTGAACAAAGTATAACAACGAATGATAGTAGACATAAAGTATTTAAGCAATAAAAAACCCGGGTATAAAAACCCGGGTCAGTACAAAATAATATAAAATTAGTTTGTAAATGTTGCTGTTGCTGCTGTTGTAACTGCGTAACCTAAAGCTGTTGTTAAAGCTGCGTCTAAGTTACCAGCGTTTGTGAAATCCCATGCTTCAACTGGATAGATACCAACTGCTAATGTATCTGTGTTTGCGCCAGCTTCTGTGAATTCATAAATCATCATTGTTGCAAGTTGCTCAATTGTTTGGAATGTAATCGCTAAATCTGATCCTGTTGGTGTTGCAATACCTGTAAATGTGATTGTTCCAAAAGAAAGCTTTGGACCCATTGGCTGAATTGTAGCAGCACTTGTGATTGTATTGACGCCAGTGTTTGTGTATCCTGGTTGGTCATAGTTCATTACTGGCTTAAAGTCACCATTGGTTCTTGTAAATTGTGCCATTTTAAATTTCCTTTATGTTAATTTAGAGCATAAGCTCATAATATTATTTATACAAAATGGAAAAAAAGTTGGGATTAGGTTCTACCTGCTAGATTTTGTGCAGAAAAGCCCATTCTATCAACAAATTTTAATCCGTTGCTTACAAAGCCTTCTTGTGTTCTAGTACCATCTTGTAAGTACCCTTGCACAGGAGCAGTTTCTGCGGCTGCATTTAATTGCGGAACTAAACTTTGCTTTAAGTTATATACATCAATCCAAATCTTAAAAATCTTAGTAATAGCATCACGATTATCATCTAAATAACCAGGGACGTGTATTTTCTTATTTGTGTTCGGATCTACAGTATCGTATCCAAGTAATTTACCACGCATACTATCAGTCATTTTTCTTTCACTAACAAACTTGTAAAAGTCACTTACTAAATTACTCAAGTTCCTTGATACTATTTTTTTGTTTATGTAAGCAGTAAAAAGATTTGTAAACGCATCAATAGCTTGAGGCGGTGTACTAAAAAACTTGTCTAATTCATCTCCATATTGTCTTTCGCTATTAAATGCTTGATTTAATAATTTGTTATCAAGTTTTAACTTTGGTGTGACTGGCATACTTGCTGGTAATACTCCAACTTTTGTATCATTGCTTATTCCCCCAGTAGTACCATTTAACATTTCACTATCGTCTGTGTTTTCTGCGTCAACTGGTATATATTGATGCACTACAATGCCTGCATCTTTACCATCAAAATATTTCTTCCCAATCGCACTTTTCGGATCTACTGTGTATCGTATACCATTTGGATTAGCTTGGAAATGATAAAGACCATCACTTTGTGGTCTTAACTTCTCTGAAAATAATAAATCACCCCAATAATATCCTTGTTTTTTAGGAGTCGCTCTGGCTAAATCATCCCATATTGTGTTTAAAATTTGATGTAGGCCTGAACGATCTACACCACGATTTCTGTCATACTCAACAAATTCTTTTGGACTATGTATATATCTAGCAGGACTATTAGTACCTTTGTTAAACATATGCTTATCCATGATACTGAATTTGCCATCAGGACCATATCCCCATATCAATGCTGGATAGCCGTCCCACTTAATAGAAATTGTTTCTGGATTTTTTACAGTGTCTATAACTGCTTGAATTGCTCGTTGTACACCTGAACTGCCCTGAAGAAATACTAAATCTTCAGGGTGATCCATATGACCACTTGCTTCAAACAAAGTCCTAGATTGATTGTCAATCTTATTAAGTAAATTACGAAAATAATCAGTCATTATATTTTATATTTGGCTACAAGTTTTTGTAAAAACTGTTTTGCAGTTGTAGGGTTAGCAGCAAATAGATTGTCAAAATATCTTTCAACAACTCTTGCATCAACATAATTATCGCTAGCGCCAAATCTTTTATTTACCCAATCTCTATTTGTTTCCCCACTTGGAGTAACACTTGCACTTGCAGTAGGCTGGTTTGTAGGTGCCTGACTAACAGGAGCTGAGGGCACTGCTTGAGATACTGTAGTATTACCATCACTTGTCATTGTAACAATAGGACTACTTACTGGTTGTTCTCCTGTGCTGTTTATATAATTATAATATGAGTTTGTTAATAAATTTGCTAACTTTGTAATTGCAGCTTTACCATTATCTCTTGAAAAACTATTTTGTATTTCTTTGACTAAAGGTCTTATTTGATTCATAAAAGTAGCATCAAACAATTTTAAATCAGGGTGTTTCTGCATTAATGTTTTAGCCCAAGGAACATACCAACGATTCATAATAAAATCTTCAACAGAAATATCTGCTTCATTCAATACCATTATATTTTCAAAGATTAAATTAAGTTTTTCATAATTTTTAGTTTTACCCTCACGCATTTGCAGACCTTTTACTGCTAATTTATTATTTGGGCCCGTAGAAATTGATTGATTTGGTTTATTTACTGATTGAGGATTGGCTGTTGCTTTGGCTGCTGCTTGATTTAATATTTTAGTAGTATTAACATCTGCAAGTTTGCGGGTTTTGGCATTTACCCAACCATTATTTGTTTTAATATATTGCTGACCTCCAAATGTAAATGGTTGTGAAGTTTGTTTTGTGGCACTTGTAGCAGGGGTTGTAGTTGATGTGGCAATAGTTGGGGAAGTTACAGGTGAAGCCTGAGTTGGTGTATTAGCAGGAGCAGGTATAGTTGTTTGAGGCGCAGCGGTTGATTGTGGAATAGTAGGTTCTTGTCTTGGTTTAGTAGGCATAGCTGTAGCACCGCCTGCACTTGCCCCTGTAAGACTTAATAAATTAAAATCTTGTGCTCTTTGTAAGGATGAGCTAATACTTTTTACAATATCATTAGTGAACTTGCGCTCAGTTTTTTCTGCTGAGGCAGGAAACTTTCTAAAAAATTTCTTTACACCACTTACTATATCACCAATAGCTTCATTGGTCTGTTGTTTGTTCAACTCTTGGATTTTCATCTTTTTTCCTCAGCGTCTTTGCAAATTTATTTTTATCACGGTTTTTTATAGCACTTAATAACCTACGCTCTAGCAATTCAGCCTTATCGTTTGGATAGCTTTTTTTGATTAACTCAAGTAAATTAATAGCACTTGTTATAATGTTTGTAGCACGGTTTTCAATTAAATGCTTTACATCACGATTGTTACCAATTTCTTCAAGTTCTTCTAACAAACTACGGGTTTTCTTTTGCATAAATGCGTTTTCCTATTTGTATTTATGCTATTATTACTTTTGGGCTTGCAAAGACTTAAGCATAGATTTTAATTTGCTACCTTGAACACTGGCAGTAACATTTGGGATAGGTTCATCATGACTAATTTCTGTGGTCTGAGGAGTAATATTAGTACGAATCTTACTTAAAATATCATTAGCACTTAGCATAGAAACATGAGAAGGAGCATCAGTAGTAGAATTATCAGTTATTCTTAATGTTTCAATATTAAAATCTAATTCAATTTTCTGCCCCACACCGCTACTACTTCTAGTTTTCATTAATTGAATTTGATACAAACCGCGCTCACGCATACTGCGACTTGTGAAAATACCAAACACATTATCAGCAGTATTAATCTTACTTATACCACCTGAAATGTGACTATGATCAAATTCAATTTCTTCAACTGCACTACGATTCAACTGACTTGCTGTTACAAATAATACATTCAATTCTTTTGCTAAGTTACGCAATTCTTCACTAACATACTTGTCCTTGACAAACAAATCACTGGGACTTACTTTAGCACTTACAGGCATCAATAAGTCTAAGTAATCAACACATAAGAAATCAATTTTCATTCCAGTTTGAATTTGCAATTCTTTTACATATGCTCGTATATCGTTTACTGTAGATTGTGCAGGCATATACTTTATTCTGAACTTACCTGACTTTCTAGCAGCCATTTTAACTTTCATTTCAACATTATCAACATCTTTAAATACATCTCTTGTTGGAGTATCAGTTATCATAGCATCAATTCTATATGCACATAGTCCTTCATTAAGTTCTAAAGTAATATATACACCATTTAATTGCATTAATAACCAATTTGCAGCAAGATTAGCCATGATAAGTGATTTACCTGAACCACTTCCCCCTGCGAAGATTTGTAATTCGCCCCTGTTAAAACCACCATATAGTTTCTGATCCAAACTAGCCCATCCTGTGCTAATTTGACCATTGTTTGATTTTAGTGCTAATAATCGTGATCTTGGGTCAGCAAAATAATCAGTACCCATGTCTTTTTGTAAACTTATTTGAATTGCATCTTTTAATACTTTTTCAATTAAATTATAATCACCCTTATCATGTAGTGATACTGCTTTAAATAATGCTCGTTCAATTTCTTGGCGTTTAGTAAAATTTTCAAATTCATCTAAAAAATAATTAGAATGACCATCATTAAACTCAGTTATAGGTTCTATATCTATACCTGTCTCAGCCTTAATCTGTATTGATTCAGGCATTATGTTATATTTCTTTGTATGGTAAACAATAAATGAGGCTGCAGGTCGTAAACTTTTGTCAAAGTTTTCTGCATTCATAATATTCATAACTCTAGTATATAATTCTGCGTTTGTAATCATCATACGCAAGAACATTAGTTGCTTTTCTGTAGTAAAATCTTTACTTAAACCTTTTTCTGACATGTAATCTCCTCATTTCAATATGTACTTTGCTATTTGATGCACTGCGAATAATACTAAGTAATGTAGGGAACTTTCCATACCTTACTACAGCATCATTAATATCTTTTACATCTGGATGCCAGTCTGGAATGCTCACTTGATAGCCCAATTCTAATGCTTGGTCACAAGTTTTTAGTCCTGTTAAATCCAGATCTGGCACAAAAATAATTCTTTTGTTTAACTGACTTAGTATTTGTGCCTGATCTTTGCTTATATTATTATGTGTTAATGCACAACCATCAATACTTAACGCATCAAATATTCCTTCACATAATATACAAAATTCGTATTCAGGTTTTTGAAAATCATAACCAAACACATACCCCTGCTGTTGTTCATTGATATATTTAGGTTTTCTATCATCTAAAAATCTACTTGTGCAACCTACTATTTTACCTTCATATGTGAATGGTATAATAATTCTATTACTATTTCTACCTTCTAACTTCGGGGTCACTAAGAAAGGATAACTATTTGATTTAAGTCTACGCTTTTCTAAATAATCAATATAAATTTTGTGATTGATGTTGTTATCATCAATTAGTTCAGCGTCAGGTAATACAAAATCATTAAACTTAATTTTCTTTTTTTCTTTTACCTTTTTACTATAATCAAATAAATCTTTTTGTTGTAAACTTTCAACATTCCAACGATTGATTTGATTATCATCAACACCACACCATTTCAACAATTGCCTTGTGTTTTTTGTAATACTCTTGCCAATAAAGAAACCAGCTTTAAATCCACAATTAAAACAATGAAATGACCAACCATTGTCAGCCAACTTGATACCACCTCGTTTTCTTGTGTCAGCACGATGCCCACGATGATTGCAGCATAATGCGTTGAAACTATGCCATCCACTTTGACTTAGACTTTTTTTGCCTGGAATAATATTGAGGATATCAATCATCTTGTGAGTTTAACACACAAGTTACTAAGAATCAACAATGTTGGATTATCTAGCCAATATATTTGTTACCACACCAGTATTACTTGTAAACACTGCTCTTACATACGGATGATAACCATTTATAGTCCACCCATGCGTGTCTGTGTTGTTACTATATTCTTCACTGGTAATAATTGGATACCATTCTGTTCCCTGTTGGTTACATGTTCCTTCAAAAGCAACATACCCATTATACTCTGTTAAACTAAGCTGTATGGTTAAAATTGGATTGTCGTTTGTGTTAATAATGCTACTATAATAAGTAGCATTATTAGGTAGAACATTATCCACGCTATTATTACTATCTAAATTAGGAAAAGGCTGTCCAGTTGGTATAGTAACATCTTCACTAGGTACAAAGCTTGGTAATACGCTATTAACAATGTTCATGTCACCACGAGCGCCTGCATTTTGATCAACAAATACAGGATAATCAAATTCACCAACAGGAATCTCAAGTGAATAATATCCCTTTTGTGGATCAATATCTTCAATTTCAGCAGCATTAAGTATTAGTGCAGCGATACCTGTAGCTGGTAATTGAAGCGTTAATGCTTTTTTAACTAAGACTGATGTACCTGCATTATTCATTACACGACAGATAATTGTTTTACCTGTAATATCGACAGGTTTTTGTTCCTGATTCAAAAATTGAAATTGAATCTGGTTATCTACACCTTTGTTTAATGTTAATGGTTTGGCATATACTGGCATATATTTTCTCGGACTTAAACCTGATAATAAGACAACAATCTGTCTTTGAGTATAAATGAAAACTGAAGTAGAATACACATTAAATGCTCCCTTATACTATTTATAATATAGAAATAATTAAATAGGTAAATTATGTGTAAATATTATTTGGATCCTATAAAATTAATGATTACAAATGATTTTTTAAAGAAATTAAGCGAAACACACCCTTTTATGAGTGTTTGTTCATATGCAAACCAAGAGTATGTTGGTATTATACAAAACCGTGATGACATTGTTACCACACTATATGATTATGGTTCTATAGTTGATAAAGAAATTAAACAGAAATTCTTAGAATTAGGAGATGTTTGGTGGTGGGAAAGTAATCGTTTAATACCAATAAACTTATTTCTCAAAGATGAATGGAATTTATTCAGACCATTTTTAAGAACATTTAATACAAAAAACCTATTAATTATACACGGACCAGTATGTAGCATGAATGAATTAAATAAAAGACGAATAAAAAGGCGCAGTATCACATTAGTTAAACGAATGCCCTAATTCGTTCAATAAATTCATATGCACCACTACTAAATTTGCATAGCTTATACTATGACTTTTCTTAAACTGATACCCGTCTGATTCTTTTTCCCATACAGTCTTTGCAATTTCTGCATATGTTTTACCTATTAAATATCTTTTGCTTGGACGAATAACAGCCAAAAACATCGCTAATCTAGGAATATTATTAATAGGTTCGGGCATCTTTTTCATTGTGTGATAATGATTTCCAATATGTATTAATTTTTCAAAAAAATTAATATCATTTAATTGCTCCCAATTAGGCTCATGCATCAACTCAATCAAATGATTTTCATTACGAACCTGATTGTATACATGTACATTAAGTATGTCTAATTTAGTATATCCTCTTGTTTCGGCAATTTCATAATCAATACTACACATATCATTAATTGGATCATATGGCACATTGGTAACATATATTCCAGTATTGTGTTTTTTTACTGTGTTATTTTTACGAATGCTAGCAGGAATGTGTTCAAGTATTTTTAATACTTTATCACGGTCACCCACATCAATATCAATGTCACTACTAAACATTCAATCCAGCCTTCTTAAAAATTTTATATGCTTGCTGAACTACAATTGCTTGTCTTTCAGCATCTTCAACTGCTTTATGACTAGTCTTATGACCACCATCTTTTAATTTGACACCTGCGATTTCGTATAATGTTCTTGTATCTCTAACTGACCAAAAGGGCCATGGAATAGGATTAGGATAATGAGTCAATGTTTGTCGCATACCAGTCTCACACGCAACTATATCAAAGCCAGCCCCGTTACTCCAAACGGCACGACGATTCCAGCAAAACTTATACAGTACCTCCATGCAATCTTTAAATGACATACGATCATTATCTCCCAATGCTTCTTCTAAAGCTTTAGGGCTCTGTTCACTCCACCAACGTAATGTGTCATCATTTATAACTCTATTATATATTTCAGTTTGATCCTCAATTGTAGGTTTTAAAGTAAGTTTTTCAACTACACCCATGCCCTTAGGATCAAATCTTACTACGCCAATTGTAAGTATTACACAATATGGACTAGTATCTAATGTCTCCAAATCAATCATCAAATCGTTTGCCATACTATTCTTGCCACATTTCCCACATTGTTATAAGATTACTTGACCAAATAGTAATTTGAACGTTCCTACTTCCACCACTGAAATCCCAACCATCACCACGATCACCAAAGTTTCTACGACACCATTGTATAACAGATTTAGGATCACCTTTAACTTTAAAAATTACTTTATTGTGATCTTTTGGGTTTTTCGGTACATACTCAACATATTCAATAATATGATTAAGTTCGTAGAAAGGATTATAAGGATTTATATTTGACATTTTTATAAAAATCTTAGATTGAACAATGTTAACTCTTTTTCAGTACCTAAGTAAATTCTTTTGGTATAATTGTCCAAATGCCAACACCAAGATTTATTATGATGTAATATCAAATGCGTAGCAGTAGGATCTCTATAATCATCTAGCCATTCATGTATTTCTTTACTTGGTCCAAATGTAGTCCAACACCATTCCCTAACTTGAAAAAAGTCATGTTTTCTTTGTAAACCATATGAAGTTGCATTAATTAAAAATTTAAAATCACCAAATCCAAGAAATCGTCTATCTACTTTGCTAACACTATACATGGTTATGCCCAACGTAGTTTAAACCAACTACAATCTTTTTCATATCTAAACTTAATAGAAAATGCATCAATAGTGCAATACCAACGGCAATGTCTATTTGGCATATCAATATTTTCTTCAATCCAATAAAGTATGTTTCTACAATGTAAGTCAAATTCTAAAAAATCATCCATGTTGTTATTAATATCAACTCTATGCCATTGTGGTTTATCATTATCATAACCTTTTCTAATGTCATAATAGCTGAATTCAATCATATCCATTTCAAAATAAAGAAACCCAAATCTCCCTCTTTTGCAAAATGAAAGTTTATTTCATAGTCAAAAGCGTGTTGAGTAGTATAGCTCCAATACCAATCACTATTTTCAGGGCCTATAATATCATCGCACCATTTAATAACTTCTTCAATAAGTAATGATTTTTCTTTAGGCAGTTTTATTTTATATGGATATGTTTGTAACATTTAAAACCCCATGCTGTAATTCATACCAACAGCATAGTTATTATTGTTATCCAATCCTAAATGATTTTTTCTATACTCTATATAAAACAATGATTTGTCATTTTTGTTAGTAAACTTGTGATACAACCCAAGTCTTTGTTCTTTAACACTAGAAGCAAGATTTACAGTAGAGTTTTGAACGATATTAAAATTACTATCTAATCCAATTGGTGCAATTAAGTTAGCAGTAGCACTGCTTACTGTAACTGGTTTATAAAGCATCATACCAAAACTATTTTTATTATTTGTATATTCAGTGCCTAATGTATATGTGTTACTGTAAATGTGTCTAACATTGGTGATGTTATCGCTATTACTATTGGTTACAGTATAACCAGTATAAAAACTACCAAACAATTTAATATTGTCAAATTCTTTCTGGTAATTTGCCCCTATGTAATTTGTATAGCTACTACGATTATTTCCTAATCCAACAAAACTACCTAAGCTGTTGCCCAACCAAGTTGTATTTTCATACATAAAACCATAATTAAAACTTAAGTTTTTGTAATGATATTTCATCTCAAACATGCCCGGGCTAAACTGTGGTTGAATACTATCGTGATATAATTGAAGTGACAGATTACCAATACGGGTTGTAATAACTTTATCTAGTGTATTGATTAAAACATACGGATTATGATTTTGATAGGTTAATAATGTTTGGTTATGTTTGTAATCATAGTTTTGTTTTCTTGCTACAAAATTATCTGATTTAATGTAAAAATCACGTTCAAAGCTATCAACTACCATTATACTTGTTACACCAATTTTTACTCCATTACTTGTGAAGATTAATGGTTTGATGTTTTCAATAATTGGCCCATCTAATCTACCAGTTGTTGGAATACCAACTATACCCACTGGGCGTGTTGCTCGTTCTAAGTCAAGCATTCCCTGTCCATGTATAAATCTATTATAAAAAGGTATATTTTTATCAGCAGTACTAAGCAATAATCTTACGATGTTGCTACCCTTCATTTGTGGCCATTGCTGATGAATTAATGCTACTGCACCACTTACTACAGGAGCAGACATACTAGTCCCCGTCATACTAGCATAACCATTTTTTGCAAGACTAGTTGGCACACTACTAATAATATTAGTGCCAGGAGCAACAATGTAATAATTCCACATTCTAAAATTGTCAAGGCAATGTGTACTATTCATTAGTCCTTTTACACTAAACTGACATAAATGCCCAGCATCATTACTAGTAGAGTTTATTGCATTAGCACTACTATCATAGTTACCAACAATAATCATTCTACCATCTAATAACAAGTTTTTATTATCATAAGAAAATGTAGCAAGCTGTGTAAGACCTGCACTAAATGGAGCACCATTATTACCTGCGGATACTACTAATACCATTTCACCTTTAAGTTGTGCTGCGATATCGGGTAAGTTGTTAATATATGGAATTGTATTAGTATTCGTAAAAGCAGTAGTATATGTACCTGGTATGTTTGCCCTAGCTTGTAAAACATAACTTTCGGGCATAAAACCAAGACTTAAGTTGGCAACATCAGCGCCAACTTTATTTGCCCAACTTAGTGCTTTCATTACTTCTGTCATGCCAACATTACCATCGTCAGTGACTTTAGCAATGGCTAGTTTTGCATCATAAGCAACACCCTGTATACCTATATTATTTTTTGCTGCGGCAGCAATACCTGCAACATGTGTACCATGCCCAATTTTATCTAGGTAATTTTTACCATTGCTGAAATTCTCAATAAAAAGAATTTTGTCTTTAAACTCTATATGGGTAGGATCTATCCCACTATCAATTACTGCAATTAAGCTGTTTTTACCAGTATAGCCACGAACATATGCGCTGTTAGCATTAATTTTATCTAAGACTCTACTACCCAAAAATTCAGGATTAGTGTTTAAAGTATTGATTTGGGCAGAGCAAATCAATGGAATAAGTGATAGACTTGCAATTAATTTTTTCATTAGAGTAAATTTAATAGTTTACGACAAGCTATTGTATCATAAGACTTATTTATTGTATAAGATATTGGGTAGCTATAACCACCGTAATGAGAAATGTATTGCATCCTCCTTATTTTTAAAAATAAAATCCATAAAGTCCTCATGAGTATGGGTAATAAATTTTTGCCCAGGCAGTCCAAATGTTTCCAATGCCCAAATGCAACATTCATTCCAATAACCAATTTTACTTTCGGGAGTCCAATATATTCTTATAGAAAAATTAAATTCTTTGTCGTACATTAATATCCTTTAGAAGATAAATTTTCTTTTATATTTTGAACTTCTGTTGGATTTCGTTTGAATTTAATTGCCCATTTTTCAGGATCAATATAGTCAATAATTATTTTTTGTTGTGATTCGTCAATATTGCTTAAAAATTTAAGTCCACTGTCAGTTTGATATAGGATCCATGGGCTAATCTTGCCAATAGTTACTGCATAACAAATCTTATTTTTGTTACCATATCTTAAGTAATCTTTTGGTAAAATATTTTCCTCACTGGCTAAATTAGTAAGTGTTTCAATACTGCGGGTAATAGCATCATTATTATCCTCACTACGCAAATATTCCATAAGATATTTTGTATAGTTTTTATCACTGTTCCAATTATCTATGCTTATTTTATTTTTTAACAACCAGTCGGTATATCTACTTACATTTATTGCGTTTATTTCATAACAATATGTGCCAAATTTTGCAAATGCTGTGTAATAGCTACTTTTAATATAGTCTAGGTAAGTATTTTTCTTTGTTGTTGCTGTATGTTTTTTGTAAAATTGTAACCAAGCTTGGAACCCAATTTGGTTGCCTCGTTTATCTTTCTCTTGCCAACGATGTTTGTACTCACAAATATGTTTTGCAATAGTGCTTTCACGCAAGAATTTTCTATTGCAAAAATCGCAACTATATTCTTTATTGGTTTCCGCTGTCTCTTTCATATTGCTCAATTTCTTCTTTACTTACAATTTTACTTAATACTTCAATATCGGATTGTTTTAAATCTGTAAACTTTTTTGCAAAGTATACCTTTGTATGTTGTTCTTCAACAAATTGTTTACTTAATAAGTTTATATCTTCCTGACTGGCTTTTGAATAAATTTTTTTATAATAATCGTTAATATCCTTTTGTTTTGCTAAGTCATTAAGCTTTGATACTTTATTACTAATTTGAGGGATCCATTGATGAAATTGTTTACCTAATCCTGGACTACTTGCACATAGCATAAGCCATTGCAATTTAGGATTTTTTTGTATGACTTCATTAAACAAATATTTGTTTGCATGGTATTCTGTACTTAACAGATAATAGCCTTGTACCTCAGAACTTGCCTTAACATTACTTACCCAATGTATGAGCATGAAAGGTACAAACTTTTTCTTTTGTTCTTCACTTAATCTATCATAGTACCCGTAATCTTTTTTATCTATAGCATTAAGTGCTACAAACAAATCAAAGTCAATATTTTCAAATTTTTCGTCACTATTGGTAGTTTTTTGTTTCATTAAAAAGCCTGATTATAATCAACAATCTCGCAATTACGACTGATTTCCTTTACAAAGTAAATACATTTTGGCTTAGGTCCGTCTTCTATTGGAACAGATAAAAATTGGCCATTTCTTAATCTTGGAGCATACCAAGTCACATCATTCCAAATATCAATAATTTCAATTGGTTGAAAAGTTGGGCTATAGCTAGATAATGGATTAAACTCAAATGCACTGAATCCACGATCATTTAAACTGCTCAATGGTAGTGTTTCTAAATCCCCATGATCTTTTTCACCAATTAATACCTGCCAATCTACAGGCATTTTTATTGTTTTATTTCCAACTTTTAATACTAACGCAGGACTATTGAATGATTCTAAAAAGATTAACGGGATAAAATAATAATCAACATTTTGTGGATTACTGTTATCTAGTATGGAAAATCTTAAATCATCAATTTCTTCTGGTAGTGTTTCTAGGTTGTAACTAACATTGTCTAAAAGTAATATTCTCATAATTTGTAGTCTAACATAATTTTAATTAAAAATCAATACGACAATTTCTCCATTGTAAAGGGATATGCCGCTTCATTATAAAAAGCTTTGCGTTGTGTTAAATGACGCTTTGCAAAACGGCAACTACTTGTTATGTCCCAAATCTGCACAAAATCTTTATCTTCTGCTTTACGAATACCTCGCCCAATGCTTTGAATTACTCTTACAAAACTTTTACCTGGTTCAATCAATACAAGATTAAAAATGCGAGGGATATTAATGCCAACAGCAGCAACACCATAAGTAGCAACAATAACTTTATTACTGCTCGTAGCAACCTCATCATACTCCTCTTTCCTTTCAGTTAGTTTTGTCTCTCCTGAAATAAAAACACTATCTTTGATCCTATCAACTATCTGTTTGCCAGGTAATACTCTATCAACCAATACCAATGTATTGCCACTTTTACTTATACTGGTTATTAAATTACTAATCGTATCTAATCGCTTCTCGTTTTCAAGCAAATATTTCAACTCACTTTGGTAATTTTTAAACTCAGCATCATCCTTTAATTGAACTATATTGACATGACACTTAGCAAGCACGCCCTTATCTTGCAATTCACTAGCGGCAAGTTTGTTAATAACAGGGCCTAAGCTTACAATAATTGACAGTCTATCATGGTCAGCTTTGGGTACTGTACCAGTTAATCCCCAACGAATTGGCACATTTGCCATTACTGATGTTAATAATTGTTTTAGTGCATCAGCCTTTGCCATATGTACTTCATCAACAATCACACAAATTACATCTTCAATAAAGTCCGCAATTGTTATTTCTGCTACACCATTCTTGGTGTTTTTAAGTAAGTTGTTTAAACTTTGCCAAGTACAAATCGTATGTGTCTTGCCAAACTCTTTACGATCACCAAAGTATACACCTACATCAAGACCCATATTAATATAATCAACTTCGGTCTGTGTTACTAAACTTTTATTTGGTACAATCACAATACTACGACCATATGGTTCTACTGATTTGCTTAATGCCGCAGTCATAATTGTTTTGCCTGCACCAGTTGCTACTTCTTGCAATGATTGTGGATTGTCTAAAAAGTTGTTAATAATTTCTACTTGATAATCACGCAGTGTGATTGGTTTGCCTTCTGCTACATGACCTTTTGGCCAAAGTTTATCAACAAAACTATCCTCGGACACTTTGTTGAAATTGAATGAATGAGAAGTTGTACGCAAGTCTTCCAATTCAATATCGTAATTACTAGCATCAAGTAGTGGTAAGATATCAGCAAGTAGATTGATATATGTTGCTCCACCAATAGAAAAATAACTTGCCTTACCGTTCCAACGACCAAGTTTCACACTAGGTAAGAATCGTGCACCTGGAACTTCAAATTCAAACTTTTTTACAAGCTTTTTACGCATGTCCAAATCAAGGTCATTGATTTTTACATTGACTTCGTCCTTTATAACGATTGTACATTTTTTCATAGTTTAACTGGGGTAGAATTTGTTATTGTTATACATTTTAAAATTTCCTCTGATACAACAAAGGGTAAATAATCTGATCCTTTAATATTAGCTTTTAACAACACTGAATGCTTTGTGGGTTTAGTAATATTTGCTGTACTAACTTGATATGAATCTATCGTAAAATGTTCAGTCAATTTTTCTAGGAACATTTTATTAAGACTAGTGAATCTCATATTGCAAATTATATTGCTAATATTTAATGCTTTAAAGTAAGTTATAAGTGTGCTTGTTTCACTTACGTCAAAGCTGCTATTTACTTGACCAGCAAATTTTTTAAACTTATTGTTTCCAGTAACACTTTCATCAATAGTAATTCCATATAAACTAAGTTTAAGTAATGTGTTTGGATCATCATTAAAATCAATATCTTTTGTTGCCTCAATAATATGTTTATTAGCACCAATGATATAATAACTATTGTTAATTTTTTTATAGGTAGGATCTGTTATTGTATCAATAAGCGAATTTCTTAAATCAATCAGTGATTGCGATTTAACGCAATAGTTAGTATTGTAAAACATAGGAACTATTTTATTAACCAATAACAGATTGTAAGCTGTAGCTTTTCCAACATACATCTTTTGTGCTTTAGACCAAACTAATATACCATGTGGCCTAGTGGTATATGTTTTTTCAATATGATTATGCCAAGTGTCAATAAATTTTTTATTGAATGGCAATCGTAATTTTAGTTCATTATTCTCTATAGACACAAACGCTTCAGTGTGTTCTTTATCACTATCAATTTGTTCTACAGTCCAATCTAAATTAATTATAGCTTCGGCGCTCACACCCAATCCTTTAAGTTGTTTTTTGTACTTCATAACAAGCTTTTCAAACAACTGATTTTGATTAGTTGTTATGTAGTTGTTTTTTGCCAATAGTAACAATAGGTTATTTAAGAACCTATAATCGTACTTGTTAAGTCGCAAACTATTTGTTATAACAGTTTGTAAAAATTCTTCACGGTTTTTAAACATCATAGTATTATACATGCCAGTTAATTACTTAGCAAGAAATAAGGCAAAAAAAGGGAGCATAAGCTCCCTAAAAAGTTGCTGATAGTTTAGCGTTTCATTACTGTAGATTCAGCAAGAATACGCCAGTTGTTAGGAGAAACTTTAACTAAATCAGCAATCTTAAGTGCCATACGCAATGACAACTCACGCAGTTTGTTTTTATTAGCCAGCATAAAATCAAGAATCAAATCACCTTGCATTTGTTCAAAGTTATAGTCTTTGAACAAACCACCATCGGTGTCACGGTGTACTTGTTTGATACGCAAAATCTTGTCACGCTCACTATCAATAGTGAGGTCAAGAAAGTGACAACGACTTTGTAATGCTTCCAAATGATCCTGCAATTTTTTGGACTTAAGATTCTCAAACTTCAAGTTGGTGATAAAAATTGCTGAACCCTTAAACTCAAACTGATCGGGCACACCCTCACGGCGTAACATAGCACTGTCACTATTCCAGCAAATACGCCTACGCTTACCTGAATCAAGTGCGGCTTTAAGAATGTTCAGTGCTAGATCGTCCTGAAAAACTGAATCACAGTCATCAAAGACCAAGACGTTTTTAGGATCACTGTATTTGAATAGTGTGCAATACAGCCCTATTGGGGTCATTGCACCTTTCACAATTTCAAATCTTACCTTTTTACCTGCAAGCTTGTCAAAAAGTGCTGCCTTTTCAAGTTGGGTTTCTACCCCGAAACTTTTGCCTACGCCAGGAGGTCCACTTACGATCATTGCACGGATATCACCTGAAATACAAGCTTTACTCATCTCGTCCAAAATCGCAAACCTGGTAGCAATACGATTCATTGCCTCTTCATCGGACTCGGTGACAACGGGCTTGCGAAATTCTACAGTATTTGACTGCATAAGTTCTCCATCAATAAATTCAAAATCACTAATATTATCTACTTTTACTTTTACATTGTCAATGCTAATGGCAAACTGTCCATTGTTTTTTACAGTGACATAATTTCCTTTTACACCCTTTGTGAAACCTTTTACTAGAGTAAATTCTGTGTTTATAACTGGAAGATTACGATATGTGCCATTTAATATGCGAATCGTTGACATTACTGTTCCCTGTTAATCAGTTTCAATACTGTGTATTTTACACCCTTGCTGATTTATTGTCAAGCCAAAACTTGTCAGAAAGAACATAATTTTGGGTATCTTTTGGTAAAAAAGATAGCAAGTCGTTGACTTTTACATTACAAAGTAGTGAAAAAATCGCATCAGTTTGACCCTCAGCAATATCTTGCTCAATCTGTTCCAAAACTACAGAAATAAGTTGGTCTTTCATAGCTTCCTCACACATTGAAAACAACAGTATAACAAGGTTTGGAATTACTGTCAATCCATCAATTTAGCGACAATAATCAGTTTTTCAAGATGGTCAATACTGTTTCTAAGCTTGTTTGAGGGTTCTTCTAATTGGTAACGTTTTGTGTGGTGCCTGCAACTAGTTTCTAGTTTGCTCAAATCAGTGACCATACACTCAATGTTTTTAAGCATTTTGTGTAGGTCTGGGTTATATCGTATAGTTTTAAGGTCACTGCGAAGTTTATCGCAGTGCCTTCTTGCAATTAACGCTGTAAAATCTTCCATACCCTAAGTATATCACACTTTGGGTATTTATAACAAGTTACATGGCTATTTTATTAATTGCCCCTATTACGCTTGCAATTTTACCAACTGCTTGTAGTTGTTGTACTGTCATGCCTTCTTTTTTTAGTAAGTCATAATGTGACTTAACACAAAAATGACACTTACCAACAACACTAGCCGCCAATGCGTACATTTCAAACTTAGCCTTGCTTACGCCACCATGTGTAGCATATATGTTCATACGCAATCCTGGGGGCATTCCTTTTAATGATGCATCATCTGCCATTTCAACAAATGGGTAATAAATGTTATTCATACCCATTAATGCCGCTGCTGCTTTTGCTGCCGTGGCTTCTGTTGTTCCTTTTAATAGACCTTGCAATTCAATATCAAGTGCCAAATCTCCGTTAGAACTTGCAATGGCTGCAGCCAATGCACAAGCATGTGCATCAACTTCATCTAAACCACTGCGATTAATTACTGCATCTAAGTTCAAACGAATATCTTTAGCGTGATCAGGAATTGCATTCTTTAATGTGTCTACCCAACTCATAGGGTATCACCGCCAATTGGACGACTACATGGACACAATTCACCAGTTTGTAATGCGTCAAGAATACGCAAAGTTTCATCTGGGTTACGACCAACATCTAAGTTATTAACTGTAACATGTTGAATAACATTGTTTGGATCAATGATAAATGTTGCTCTTAGTGCTGCACCTGCTGGTTTATAGAAAATACCAAGTTGTTGTGCTAGACCTTCTGGTAGTCTGCGTTCCCACTTATCTACTTCTAAATTATAATTTTCATCTGCTTCACGTGCTGTATCCGCAAACATCCAACTATTAGTTTTCTTTAAATCTTCATGTGCGTTACGCCATGCTAATTTACAGAATTCATTGTCTGTACTACCAATCAATAATACTGCATCACGGTCAGCAAAGTCTTTATTAAGCTTATCATATGCTACAATTTCTGTAGGGCATACAAAAGTAAAGTCTTTGGGGTAGTATACGACAACTTTCCACTTACCTTCAAATGATTTTTCTGTGATTGTTTCAAATGCGTTGTCTGGGGTTAGTGCGCCTGGCTTTACGCCTGTCATTGCGAAAGGCTTGATTTTATCGCCTACTGTTTTCATACTTTTCTCCTTGTGTGTGTAATTGTACAATATTTATCTTAGACAAACAACTAAATTGGTTGCCATTTATTTAGTGGACATTTAGCTTTTGCTAGTTTTGATTTTGCTGGCATATAACAACCACATTTTTTACAAATATCAAGTGTTTTGTTATATTCTTCGCAACTATTACAAATAGCAATTCTTTCATCGCCTACTTCTGATGATACAAAGCGAAGTGCTACCTGATTTTTAAGTTTGTCCACTAGATTAGTCATAGTTTATTTAATCACCCATTCATGCCTCTAATAAATTATTTTTAAATATTTTCCAAGCTTCATCCCAGCTGTACTTTGTACTATGTTTTTCAACCTCATAACGGTCTAAGGTTAAACATTCAGTTATTGCTTGTTTTAAATTGTTTCTTAAGAAACCTGTTACGCCTTGATCAACAACATCTAATGGTCCCTGACAGGGATAAGCAGCAACAGGAGTTCCACATGCCATTGCTTCAATCATAACAATACCAAATGTTTCCCAACGACTAGGAAAAACAAAAACATCAGCATTTGCATAATATGTAGCAAGTTCAACTCCTGTTTTAAACCCAACAAATTCAACATCAGGGTATTTACTTTCAAGTTCTTTACGATAAGGACCATCTCCAACCATAATTTTATGTGCGTGAAAATAGTCAATATCACAAAAATCATCTAAATTCTTTTCTTTACTTATTCTACTGACACAAACAAGATTTAATTTTTCTGCTGTTTTCGTTCTTAATTTTGAAGTAAATATAGTTCTATCTACTCCCCTAGTCCATGGGACAAGATTTTTTAATCCTTTTTGTTGTAATTGTTCCACCATAGATTGTGTTGTTGTTAGTACCTTACCTGTATGTTTGTGAAACCATTTTATGTAACGCCAAGTAATTGATTCAGGAAGCCCAACCAAGGTATATAGTCCTTCAGGGAATTTAGTATGATAAGCAGTATTGTAACGATAATTATGTTTTGTAAGATATGCTCTAGCCCACAGACCAACAGGACCCTCTGTGGCGATATGGATATGATCCGGACATATCTCCTCAATCTTTTCGCCCATCTTCCTCGGAAAGGCAATCTTGACTTCGTTATAGACAGGGCAATCAAAGTGGCGGAACTCATCGGGAGTAATATAAATAAACCTATAACCATCCAAAATCGCACACGCTTCAATATTTTTGTAAGTAGTAACAACACCATTAATTTGATCCTGTAAATTATCTGTTATAATTAATATTTTTCTCACATTTACCCTCTACCTTAAACCATGGGAATTTCACCCAGTAATTCATATTTTGTAAAGCTAAACTACAGCTTTGCTCATCTCTAAATTGTAATTGTATTCTACCAGGAATATCATTTGGATCATATATGTTAACCACTATAAGAAACAGTGTCCACATCTTTAATTTCCTTAGTCCAATATATTATTTCCCAACGACCATCTAAATGCTCTACTAAAGCTGAACAACTTTCTACCCAGTCTCCATCGTTCATATACATTATTTCTTTAATTTTTTTAATTTCTGCATGGTGGATATGACCACATATAATTCCATCATACCCACGCTTAATACAATAATCAGCCAGATTATTTTCAAATCTAAACATAAAATCCATTGCCCGTTTGACTCGGTGCTTAAGATACTTACTAAGACTCCAATAGCCGAACCCAAAGCGATGGCGAATACGATTAAATTGGGTATTAATTGATAAAAGCATATCATAAGCTTTATCCCCTAAAAAACTTACCCATGGAGCCAATCTTGTTATTCCATCAAACAAATCTCCGTGTACAACTAGGTATTTTTTACCATCTATGCCATTGTGTGTGCATTGATTTGATATTTTTATTTTTCCAAAACTTACATTATATGGTAATAAAGGTCTTATAAATTCATCATGGTTTCCTAAAATATACATTACTTCTGTTCCTTTTTTAGAAAGACCGAGTATTCTTCTTATGACATTGGTATGGGTCTGTTTCCAGACCCATTTGTTTTGCTGTATCTTCCAGCCATCTATTATATCACCTATAAGATATAACTTCGTTGAAGAATTGTATTTTAGAAAATTATATAATAATTCTGCTTTACAGCCCTTCGTGCCCAAGTGTACATCTGATATAAAGATAGCGTTATAAACCATTTCATTTCGGAACCTATTTAATCACTCAATTACTTCATGCTCTGTAGGAAAATCTTCCTCTTTAACATCATCACTAACCTGCTTAATAACTATATCAACCTTTTCGTACTGCGCTAATGTTTCTAGCAAATTTTTAACTGTATCTAAAACCTGTGTTTGATCTAATGAATCATCATCTTCCAACTCTAATTTTACATCAAGATCCCAGGCACGCATTTCAAGTTTCATTTTGTTACTCCTTTATGTGGTTTGTGGAGAACTTGTGATTCTCCACAACTATTTACAAAATAAAACTTGAAAAATAGTTACAAATTGATTACATCAATGTTTGATTTGATTCCATACTTTGTTACGAATATCGTTCTGTAGTTTTTCTGGCAAATGAACATAGTCAAGTTCGGCACTCATCTTGGCACCATTCTTAAATGCCCAGTCAAAGAATTTAATGACTTCTTGGCTGGCCTTTTTATCAGCAGGATCTTTATACATGATAATGAAACTTGCAGTGCTAATTGGCCAAATATCTTT
>Ga0214923_10002604_pt1 | contig 23720 bp, 20 predicted proteins | sample LL1510_MetaG_FD_177993 | JGI IMG/M metagenome (GOLD analysis project Ga0214923, IMG submission 177993) | Freshwater microbial communities from Lake Lanier, Atlanta, Georgia, United States - LL-1510 | ecosystem: Environmental > Aquatic > Freshwater > Lake | place: USA: Georgia | collected...
GGTTGGGAGTTTCGTTCGGTCCCGAGCGATCAACTGTGAAAGTTTTTGTTGCTTCGTCATAGGTTCCCCAATAACCACCACGACCAGTTGTGTCATGAGTGACTGGATTTGGTGCAGCTTGTGGGACAACTCGTTGTCCGGCCCATTCTCCCCCGCCGCACACTGATGGTTGGCAAACAATGTTGTTGGTAATAGTTCCGTTGGCATCGAGCATAGACCAAACACCACATGGATCAGCTGCGCTGCATTCAGATGCATTTGCTGGTGCCGGCGCAACAATTGCAAGGGATGCAGCGATTAATGCGGAAACGGTAAGTAGGGTTCTGATCTTCATAGGTGCCTCATATCTCGAGTGGAACAGTAAAAATGTTACTCCTGGTGACTGACGTCAAATTTCTTCTAAACAGGTGAACCTAGACTCGGTTGCGGAAGGTTGGAAATATCCTGCAATTCCGCACTCAGTTTCGGAATACGCGAAGTATGAAGACTTATACATTGCGCTACCCGACCAGCATGCAACCGGGACATAATTGTTGGAATCCGCTTCGGCCCAACAAGTTCCTATGGTGGGTGAGTCCATGCGGAAATATTCAGGAATTATTTTAGAGCCCGAAACCAGCACAATAATTGCAACAATTCCTATCAAGATCGCTTCATTTTGAATGAGCGCCTTAGCCCCCAATTTCTGAGTGGCGGTAATCATTTTGAATGCCCGGTACCAGTGGAACAAAGCACCAAGTGCTCCGCCATACCAAAAGAAGCTTGGATTGGTGGATTGCATAGCGACGTACATGGCAATTGCGGATGCAACCCACCAACCAAGACCGAAAATGATCTGTTGAAATGCCTTCTGGCGAATCTCCAGAATCATCTGAACATATTGAGCCTTTTCCTGCTCTGAAAATTCTGAAGAACTAGCTGGGTTTTCCATATTCAGTTGTTAATTTGAACCATAGCTGTTTGGCCCGGGTGTACCAGGAGTGCAAGCAAGGATTAAGTTATATATCGGAATCAAAATAAACCATCCAGATTTTCCTACATCATGCATTCTTCGGATTGAAGCTGCAAACAATGGAAGCCAAAAAGGAATAGCAAAAATATAAACTATATTTGAATTGCCTAATGATAGTGAGACAAATAATCCAACTACATAGACAATGACGTAAAATAAATAAAAATACCAGTATTCACTTCTCGAAGCTCTGCCAGAAAATGTTGCGTATTTACTCATACATGCTGAAATTGCATTACCCATAATGTCCTCCCAATAGGAATCATTAAATAAAATGTTAGAACTGCAATGCGTCAGATAACGCAACACGCCGAGAAATAAACTTCACTTATTCGCAACCGACCCCATCCCCATCACGATCTAACCTGTGTGGATCACCTCCAATCCTGCGCACAGGCGCCAATCCCAGAGCTCTTATATCTGGGCAATCTAAGTCAGGAGGATAAGCCGGCACGCATCCTTCGTAATTTGGGTCGCAGTTTGTTCCAACCGAAGCAATAGCGCCCACAAATTCATTGTTACCATTTTGTTGCGAGTAAGAAATTGTTGTGTTCACACCTTCGCTTGGATTTAATACAGTTCCAGGGCATGCTCCCCAAAGTCCCAGATTTGAATCTTTTGCAAGTTGAGCTGCTTCTAAAAGCTCCACGGCATATTTGCCTTTCTGGCCCTGGTAAAAATATGGCGCCGCAGCACCCCTTTTTACCAGCTCAAGATTTACATTCAAATTATCTAAAAAAAGATAGCGAAGCTCTCGGTCGTATTTATCTTTATCGCCACTAATGTCATCTCGTTCAAAGCTAATACTGGGTCTAGATGCCTCACCTTTATAGACCACCTGTGAATCATTCTCTAAACCTGTGAGAATTTGAACTAATTCATTTTTGGCTTCTTGGGCATAACATTCGTTCTCTTGAATTTCTGGAGTGTCAATTTGTACAAGTCGGACCTTAATGCCTGCGTTGTAGCTGAGGGTATCTCCATCAATAACCTCTAAATTCTCGTATTTAACAGTCGAGCAACTCGTGAGAACAAATAGAACGATGATAATTGAAGGTACGAATCGAAAATGAAAGAAATTCATCTAATTTAAGTAACTCCAATTTACTGCCGCCATAACATCCATTGCACATTGATTGTCTTTAGAATCTGTCATAAGCATTACGCCATATCCAGTTTGTGAATCAGATCCAAACCAAGTTTGTGAGTTTTGGAACAAACCCATGTCATATGCATTTTGAATGTCACCTTCTGAGTTAAATATCCAAAGTCCACATTGATCCGACAAGACAACTCCTAGTGAACCACTTCCAGTAAGATCATTACTTGGATCAATAATCCATTCATATGAACTAACACTGTTCAAGCGATCTTTCAGATCAACAACTATTGCGGGATATTGGTAATCATTGTTGGAAGGGTCCGATTCAACTGAAGTAGAAGAATTATCAGATCCTTCTAATGTATAACCCTCATTTTCACAATTAGCTTGCATAAATTCTAAGTAATACTGAGAGCTTGCATAGTAATGGGACATAACTGCTTCATCTTCGATGCCATTATTTGCTGCTCTGGCATCAACATAGGCTTGGTACTCACTCCAATAATTATCTGCCAGAGTTTGACATTTGTTGGTACCGGCCGATGCCAACTGGGAAATGAACTCTGCACTGCAACCTGTTAGCAAAAAAGGAATAAAAACAAGTGCAATAAGAACTCTAAATTTCCTCATTCATGACTCCAAGTTTCACGGGTTAACCAGAAATAAAACATTAAACCGCCTGATACAAATGACATAGTCAAAGCAGGATAGAAAATAAACAGATCAAATTTAACGCCAACCCGGGGCGCACCCGGAATGACAGTACGTGTTTGAATCATGGTGAAAGCCGTGCTTGCTGACCAAACCAAACCTGAAAGCGTTGGAGGTCTTTGCCTGATCAAAATCGACCGAAATAGGAAAAGCATGCTTGCTCCACCGCTAATGAAAATTAGGGAAAGTAACAAAAGAAGTGCTTTATTCAATGAAGTTCTATTTAGAAGAATATCAACTCCCCATAACCCTTCCTGATTCAAACTTTGCTCAATTGATCCACCTTCGAATTGAAGGTACTGAAAATTAGAACTCCAACCAGACAAACTCGCTGTGTAGGGTGAGACTCGAATTGGCGTTACAATCCAAACATCATCCGACAAAGTTTCGGTTTCACTGCCAGCGGTTCTAAATTGTAAAGTTCCTGAAACTGGCACTGAATACCTATCAAATGGAAACCATTTATCATTAATTCGAGTATCATAAAGTGCATTTGTTGCATCTAATTCAACATCTATTGCTCGTAAGTAATCATTCTCTTTCCAAATTGTCGTCCCATTCTGATTGTGATAATCAATTTGAGCGGCATCAATATCTAATTGAGTATCGTAAAGAACTTGAACGCTACTCCCTAGAGCGATTGCATAATCTGAAGGTGGATATACCCATATTCTCGCTTTTAAAGTTTGTGACTCTGCATTAAATTCTTTTAGTTGGACTGAAATATAAGTAGTTTTATTTTCCACCGAAACATCGTTTATTTTTTGCGACTCTTGATCCATCAAATAAGAACCGCTATCCAAACTATTTAATAAGTAAGAAAATCCGAATATTGCGAGAAATGAGAAAACCCAAAAAGCCTTTTTTTGAGACAAAGATATCTTCCGCATTTAAGGTCACCGGTGCTCGCTTTTAGTAAACATATTCGCATTCAAAAAGTACGTCCATAAATACGGCGCTGCGGAACCGAGGGACATAATTAAGTCTTGCATACGGCCTTGACGACATCAATGCCCGAAAAAGGTATTTTTCATTCTTTGTAGGCACTTGTCGGCCTTTTATGCTGGGTCTAGGCTTCGATTATGGCAAAAGTTAATTCTGCATTCGTTCGAATTCCCGAAAATAAAACCTGGAAAAGCACCGATGTAAGTGGGCCGGCGCAAACCACGGATGACCAGCAATACCATTACAACAGAATTCTGAAATATCTCTTTGCCACAAACTCATTAATTGACGACATTGAAACGGTGAAAGAGGATCCAAAGGATTTCGCCGAAGGTGTCAGTAAAGGTATGGAAGATTCAATAGCAAAATTGGGATGTCTACCCGCAACTTCATTGGCAGCAGTCAGTGATTACATAAATCATATTTTGTTGAAATCGAAAAAGGCACCGGCAAAACAAGGTACGTCAGTGCAGAATGCCTATGCAAAATCACCTGACGTTACTTCTTACCTACAGACAAATTTACAAGAATGCTTGAATGATATTTTCTATTTAAATATCTTCTGCGACGATAAACCATTAGGGAAATCGGAACAAATTATTATTACGGACAAACGAGTTCTCATAATTCCTGAAAAAAGAAAAGGTTGGTCTGTAGCTTCCCCAATTTCTATTCCAGTTTCTGGGGTTTCAAGCGTCCTTGTTGGAGATGACGTTCACACCGAATACCAAGGAATAAGCTCAACAACAATCGTTTACTGGACTTTAACTTTTGTCTGCACAAATTACGCTGAATACACACGATATCTTTATTTGGGGACCAAAGAATCAGAAATGAATCAGAACCGTCCCATTTTGATGGAACGATTGAATCAACTTGGAAAAATATTTAAGCTTGAAGAAGGTTCTTCCTATGAAAGTTCTGATGGCTATACAACAAGCTTTGGTGTTGGTTTTTGGGTTTAAGTTAAATTATTTTTCTCTCTATTGAATTCGGAATCTGATAATACGCCTAAATCGTGTAATTCTGTCAGTCTCCTTAGTTGCTCTTCTTTACTTACTTCAGAAGTTGATTTGCCTGAACGTGCGGATGTACCACCGATAAGCGGCTTGCAATGTGAAAGTAATCTATCGAACTCTTCTTGTTGGTTCATGTTGCAGATCACGGAGTGCTTTGAATTCTTCGTAAGTTCTAAGGTTGAATTTGTAAAAAAAGATAATCCATCCTCTTCAATTAAACCAAATTGAATGTGACCTTTGCCTGAAATCATCGACCATTTTTTGAATCCAATACCTTTGACGTTTGATAGATTGAACGTCTCATCACCCGAACCACCAACTTTGGATAATTTACCCCACATCCCAGTACGCGTAATCGTCACATTTCCTTCATCATCAACTTCTACGCGGCCATCTGCACCTTGCGCTGAGATCATTTTGCTTCAACCTTTCTTAAAACCCACTTAAAACCTTGAGAAATCGGCTTAAGGTAGTTAAGTTTACCAACAACGCTTCCTAGAGGTAATTATGGATTGGCTCTCCGCATTTCAACAAGCTTCAAACAATATGCAAACCGCAAATGCCATTAGAAACCAACAAGCCTTAAGTAACGATGCAGCGGAAAAACGACAGTTGGAAGAATTCCAGAAGGCAATTGACGCCGGGGATCCTGCCGCAATGAATGACTATGGATTATGGCTTTACCAATCAGGTAACCGCGAATTAGGACTTGAGTTCCTCACAAAGTCATCCATCGCTGGACAGACTGAGGCACTTTCATCTTTTACTTGGTTCAGCTTGAAAAATGGAAACCATCAAGATGCAATAACACTTTACAAAGCTTGTAGAGTAAAACTCAAATTTGGCGATACTCCATATCAGCTTGCAAATTGTGATAGTAATTTTTGGTTAAATAATTTGGCATTAGGCGGGTCTGAGAAAGACGCAGAAAAAGCTTGGTTGATAAATGGTGCGAAATCAAATCACACAGAGTCTCTATTTTTTCCAATAGTGTTGATGCACAAGGCCAAGAATTTTAAAATGCGCGACGAATATGCTTCCAAGTTGAAAAAGCAGCAATGGAAAGAAATGTCTGATGAAATGCTCGAAGAACAGATGACCTCTACAGGTTGGTTTAAAAAGTGGTGCCACGATGCGTACGAAATGATCAGTGAATTGGGGAAGAGCTAAACTCCAGATTTATTTGGATCAATTGCAGATCTAATATTTTGCTGATAGCTTGATTGTTCATCTTGAATTTCTTCTAGACTTCGCTCAAGTATCAATACATCGTCCTGAGGTAAAGGTCCGACTATATCCATGCGCACAACAAAGTCCATCGGCAGGCGGGTTGTCTCGCTATATCCATGAACAAAAGTAGAATCATTATTTGGAACATCGCCAATCAAACGATCAGGGGAAATAAATATTGTTTTAGCCCGATCATGGTGTCCAATTTGTCGACCGGATTCCGAGAATGCCAGCAAACTCAAAGGAGTTCTAGGTTTCTGTGTATCTCCCATTGACTGCGTGAGAAAAGAATCCCATGCCACTTTTGTATTTACGCCTAATCCAAGATCATCGACTTTAAATTGATCTAACAAATCTGTTCTGTTTTCACGAACAGGGGGGCGTGCTTGAGCAATGGATTCTATTTGAACAATTTTCATTAAAGGCACAAGCTGACGTTTGGCAACTCCTGATAAAAGCTCTGGGTCCTTAATTTTTTCGCGCAGAATTGCTCGTGGACCGCCCGGAGAAAGCGCAATGTCTGAATCAAGCATCTCTACATTTAATCTATCTTCTGTTAATCCCATCATTTCTTGCGCCATGCGAACTTGCTCGACAAATACCTTTGAACGCCATCCTTGCAACAAAAACCTTTCTGCTGCGTCTCGTCGCAATTGAAGGGCAGAGGATTTATCGTCCTCTTGAGCCAGTGCAATTCTTAATGAATACGGAAAGTCGTCTTGTGGTATCTCATTGGAAATTGACTGCAACCATTTTTCATCGATATTCCAAGGAGTATGCAAAGAATTACCAATAATTTCAAGCCAGTCACGAACTTGCGGATAAAGAACAGATAAACGTGCTTTTTCATCTCGACAATGAAGAACACCTTTTGAAATTTCATCAAGCTTCCAAAGAGCTAATATCACCTTTCGTTCAAATTCTGACCAGTCTCTGTAATATTGAATCAAGAGTGAAATTAAAGAAATAATAAGCACTGTGCAGGCAGAAAAAATAATTCGCGAATTAGACGGATAACTCTGACTTGTGACTAACTGAACAAATCGATTATTACCAGAAATTTGATCAATAATCTTTGGTAAATAAATTAAAAACGCTGCTATCGCAATTACGAGTGACCAAGTTCGTAAAAGCCCCTTGTGAAATCGCTTACGTATCACTGGAAGTTGACCAGTTTCAGGCACTTCTAAATTATCGACAAATTTCTGGTATTCAGATAATTTTGAATCTACTTCATTTGAATTCGATTCCATGCGAGACAAAACTTTCCAGAGGAACGAGGTTCGCTGGAGCTCAATCCATTCTGATAAACGAGCAGTCTCCTTCTTTTGATTATCTATTTTGTCTAAAAGTTCAGGAGCAATTTGTTCCAATTTTTGACGTTCAGTCTGAAGCTTTGAAATCTCGATTTCATAGTCTATTTCCGAAATTGAATTTTCTACAGCTTCGGTAGAAGTTATAACTTGTTCATTCGGGAATTCATCAGAAACTGTTTCTAAAGAAATTTCGTTCGATTCTGCAGGTGATTCCATTGGAATTTCCACAGGTTCTGCGGCATTGTCATCACTTGCTATCAATTGATGATTTTCATTCAAATTTTCGACATCAGTCTCTAACAAACCTTCTACTTTATCCGCCGTATCCAAATCTACGTATGAATCTCTATCCATTTACTACCTCCTCAATTTTCTCATCGGAAGGCAAAAATTTCTTAAATTCGGCGATTTTTTCATCCAACTGAACAGTTTCCTGTAAATTTACATCAAGTTCGTTCTGTAAATTTGTGAGTTTCTTTATTTCATATTGCAACACTTCTTCAGCAATTTCCAAATTTTGCCAATTGATATTTTCAATATTTAATTCTCTTTGCACTTCATCTGATATGGAAATCTTTGAATTAGGATCTTGAATCAATTGAGCGACATTACTAAAAACAGGCACTCTTTCATCTTGAGGTGTTAAACCAAATTTGCTCAAATCAGAACCATCCAACATTCCAAAAACTAATTTCCGTAGACTGGTCCATAATTCCGCAGAAGATTTGGTCACTCGTTTGAGATAGGGAGTAATGAGGGCTTTTTTTGCAGCTTCCTCTGCAGATAAAAGGTTATTTAATTTCTCAATCAATATTCTGTCTCTAGCATCTAATGCGTCAACTTGCGAAATACCGACTGAAGCCTTTCCATCTTTACCTTGGAAAGTTTGAGTTAATTTCTTTCCTATTAGACGTCTAAACCAAATCCAAATCCACCATGGAATGACCTTTATTTTGTCCCAGCCAAATATCAAAAAGTACTTTATCTGCGTCCACTCATACCAATTTTCTTTTTCGGGCTCAGGTTCATCGATTAAGTTATTGAAACTAAGGGTGTTGTTGTCGAGACCAAAAACTATGTCGACCATCCAATCAACGTAAGCTTCTGCTTGCTGATTATCAAGCACGTAAGTTCCCTTAATTTGAACACCGAACTGTGCATCAAAATAATCAGATTTTGGATTGGCAATATCTTTTAATACGTCAGCAGAAATTCGACGTGAAAGTCCGTCGGTTAGAATTGCGTTTACAAAAACGCGAGAAATCCAATATTGTCCCCGCTGAGAATTTTCTCTTTCAAGAATTTCAAATGGGCTTTTGGAAATACCATTCCAAAGAGCGCCCATGCTAGCCGCATGCATCGCAACAAATTTCGCATACTTTTGGTCGCGTCTCACAAAAGCATCACCACTCCAAGGTGTAGATCGATCTTCAGGCGAAGCTATTACATTTGCATCCCAAGTTTCTTCAGTTGAAGTTTTGAAGTCTCTCGAATGTAATTCAGTCGGAGCCACAATCAAATTTATCTTAAATAATTTAGTTTTGAATCTCTTGTCACCATCACGTGCACTTGTCAGAGGTAACGACCATTCGACATAATTTGATAGCGTTATCAAATTTTTAGCCTGTAACACATCCTTCGATACATCTTGATTAAGCGCTCGAATGGCGATAAGCCTTACATCTTCAAATTCTGCTCTAGCAAGCTGATCAAAAATATCAACTTCCACTCTCGCAAGAATTCCATTCTGATCCTTACCGCACACAATGGCCTTGATTCGCGCCGGTTCAAGTTCTTGTTTTTCTATATCCTCGGGGAACACCCACAATGAGGGTGCGATTAAGCCATCGGCAATCCATTTTTCCATTTGCTCCGAAACTTCGATGTACAAGTCTCTACTTGGAAATAAAATTATCGAAACATTACCTTGGTCCCACAGTGATCGCATGAACTTAAACGCCGCTTCGTTCAGCTCGCATTGCGCTAATGGAAGCTCTCAGTGCACTAATCGCCCCTAGAACTTCTTCTCTAATTTCCCAAGATATCGGAAGTGCGCGTACATCCGCCCCTGGAGTCATTTTCACAACATCATCGAGGAATTCTTGCTCCTGGCGGTGCAAATAATCCAAAATTCTTTCTTTACGTTGATCTATCGAACTTGATGCCTCACCCGCACGTTCTGGATTAGGTTGAGGCGCTGAGGAATCATTCACTTGTCCACTTTGTATCCATTTGGTTAGCTCTGGACAGACCTCATCTTCGCGGAATCCAAGGTCCATAAGACGATGGTATGCAGCCAAAGGTTCTAGTGAGCCTTCAGCATTGCAAAGCACAATGGCTATTGAAAGTGATTTCAATATAGTTCCTGGATAGTCATATGGTGCGGCAAAACCTTTATGCATAAGTGGATGAGGGAAATTTACACTTCGATTTCCGGGACCAGCCCACACAGAGATTGAAGGACCTCGCATGATGTCATCAGTTTTAGCATCAAGGTGGCCCAAGATTTTTGCGACAAACCAACCGCGAAGCATTGCATCTTTGACTGCGGGCGCTGCAGGAATGCTTTCACGAAGGGTGCGAGCTCGACGCCACTTTAAGAATGCCTCACGTTTTTCAGGTTCATTTCTACTTGCTAGCCACTGCTGGGCTATCGGTTGAACTAAAGAGTCCATAACCATCGGTTGATATGGAAATTTCTGAAGAGAAAATATATCAATATTTTGTACATTACTATCGCGGAACCATTCATCAGATGTCTTATCTGTCCACATATTGTATTTGAGTAAAGTTTCCTTGATGGCCTTATACAAATCACTATTCATTGGGAATGGAATAGCACTTACAACTGAACGTCGCTCACCCAGAGACTTACCGTGAACAGTCATTAGTAACCCAGCGTTTAACTTAATTAGCGGTTCACTGGAAGCTACCGCTGCGTCGAATTGTTCTCGGAATTTACGGATCCGCTCTGATGTCTCGCCTCGATCTTTGCGAGTTTCTGAGAGATAAGAAGCCATATCCTCATTTAGATAACCATAGAAAGATGTACCTTTTCTTTGCATCCACATTCGTGCACGCTCTAAATAGGTGTTTGGATCAGAACTAAAATCAAAATTCGCAGATTGAGCTGCCTGCGAACTGTCTTTACGGGCACTCTTGTATTGTGGAATCCATTCTTGTTTAACATTGAAAAGTGACCATGAATTTTCTGGTTCAAGTTCAGTTAGTTCAAGAGATCCCATTAATACTTCGTCGATGACCACCGAAAAAGCATTTCCTTGGCGTTCTTCACTTACGGATCTTCTGAGTTGTTCTGCAAATTCAGTTGGAAACTCTTCAACCTCAATCATTAATCGCTCATTTGGTGCCGGATTAAATCTCTTTGGAACATTTGTTGATTCAAGTGTCGGCCAACCCAAATACGCATTATCGCGACCATCCAAATCCTGTTGCTCAACCGCGCGGGTCAATAGTGCCTTTTCGCCACCGGAAATAGCCATGCGCAACGGACCTAGAAAGTTTTTTGCAAGATCACGTAGTAGTTCTGCAGAAAGTTCCCGCAAATCAGATTCTGCACGCCAACCCAGCGCATTTTTACATTGTTCGGCAGCTGCCAACACGGCCGGGTGATCCGGACGCAGAGATTCTTGACCTTGAGCGCGTTGAAGTTCTTGACCAACGTAACTTCTCACTTCGGCCGCATAGCGCTTATACGTATTGCTCTCAGAAATTAATTCATCTGCAACAACATAAAGCTTTGTTTCTACTCGCATTAATAACTCATTGGTCACCTTTAAACCTTGTTGAGAAACATATCGTGCGACAATTTTGAGAATATGACCTGATTGATTAATTACCCAATTGCGAGCTTTTGTGTTTCTTGCATTGGTTTCTTCATCCAAGGAGCGTTCCACATATACCTGATAGAAATTCATTAGTTTTTCATGCCAGCTTGAAAGGGATTGCCCTCCAGATTTATCCAATCCTTGCTGGGCATCGAGGAGCACCTTATTTATGAAAGCCGCATAGAGCATGTCGCGAGATTCCATTGGTCGCAAGGCGTCAATTACTTCGTTATTTTGATCCGTTTCCTCATTAAGTTTTAGATCTTTAATAAAATCCAATATTGATGCATCTGCTTTAAATGCAATCCATTCGTCTTGCGTCTTAATTTTAAACTCTGGATCTTCGACTTTATGTAAATACAACATCCGATCGATTGCTGAGCGCGCTAAACGTTCAGAGGCGTATTGCATAAATCTATCTTTACCCAAACTAACTCTTCCAAAGCCAAGAGAAGAAAATGGCGGCGCTTGTCTATTTTCAACCTTTAATCGTGATAGATCTGGAAGTTGCGAAGCATCAACCGCTTCTTGATCGCGATTTGCAATTGCATAAGCCAACATGTCATCTTGAACTTTGTCATCAGTTACCCATGTTGAAAGGCTCGCTGCGACTGCTTGATAAACTGCCGGCTGATCATCAAAATCAACATTAGAATTCTGTCGTCCAACAACATACGTAAAAGCTGGACCCATACTGTATTCGATGGCATGTGACGGTGATACCAATCCTTGACTCTTGTATAAAGATTCAGTGCTTGCTGAAGGAGTTTTGATCCAAAGGCCAGCCATAGCTTCGCTCATGGCTGCCAGTGCATTCGGTTCTACGCCACCTTTTCCGTCAATCTTTGAAAAGACGTCTGGTGCATACAAAATCGAGAAAATCTGGTGAACCCATGTTGAACTTGGTGCGGCACTCTTAACAGCTTCAGTCACATCAAGGTACTGGCCTGCACCTGATCCTCCAGCTATCGACGAAACCACGATGACAATTGGGTCAGTTACTCCAGTTCCTTCTTTTGTGCGCAACAACGCTCCAATTGAATCCAGTTGTCCTCGTGCTTCAGCGGAATTCATTCGAGCAATAGAAGCTGCTGCTGCTTGGCGAACTTCAGATAATTTAGCTAGAACGATTGTTCGACCAATGGCTCGGTACTGTCCAGCTCCAAGTGAAATAGGAATTTTTACTTCATCTGCAGACGGCAATGGTTTTTCTACATCTGGCATAAGTTCTGAAGGAATTTTTCCTGGCAGCGCAACTGCGCCATAGGCCTGCTTATATGCAGTTCCTGTCGTTACAAGTCCTTGATAATTTTCAGTTGGTAAAAAAGGTGCAGGAAAACTAGCACCATCTTGATTTGTTGGACTATCTACATGGAGTAACTGCCAAGCTTTCGGCCAGCCGCCTGTCCAACCTCTTTGCATTAATTCTAATTCAAGAGTTTGTTTTAAAGCACGCAATGTTTTGCCGCCCGAGCCACCAACACCAACGAGCAAAAATGGTCTTAACATTTAAAAGCCTCTCTTGAAAGGAAGTAGGTACAAGTTTGTAGCATCAAGGTCTGTTTCCGCTAGGTGGTGGAGGTGGGAATGATCCACCTGAACCAGGTGGTGGAGGTGGGAATGATCCACCTGAACCAGGTGGTGGAGGTGGGAATGATCCACCTGAACCAGGTGGTGGAGGTGGGAATGATCCACCTGTATTTACATCAACTGATTGTGGTTGATTATTTTTTTGTTTAATTTTCTTGTTTATTTTGTTCTTCTTGTTTGAAGTCTGCGTAGTTTCCGTCACAACTTTAGGAACTATGGCAATCAATTGATTCCAAATGCCTGGCGTGGTTGTAACTTTCATAAAGCGTTCCATAAATTGATTCTTGTTTGCCAAATTATTTCGCTTATAGATGTGCAAAGTTCCGGGCATTGAAGTTCCAGCCCCCAAAGAAATCAAATCTTGATCTTGCACCTCTAAAGCCCAAACGGAATCAATGTTTCCTTTGATCGCAGCAATTGAACCCGATTCGAAACGTTTATGAATACGAGCAGGCGGTGCAACCATGGTTATTAATCGTGAACCTGGTCTAGCCTGAACTTCAAACCAAGGTGCTGGGAAAACTAACTTAGACACCTTAGCTCTTAACTCACCGAACGGTTCAGAAAGCTTGGAGGAATCCGGTCTATCTGGAAGATATTTATAATCTTCAGCGTTGGGAGTTAAGGACGTACCATCTCGGTTAAGAATTCCTTTAAGCGAGTCAATAGTTACAGGCCAAGTCGCACGCTGAACGCTCTGACCTAAAGCAATCTTAGTGGTGACCAAAGTTAACAAATATATTAGTAATAATGGAATCGCAATTCCCAAAAGAATTAGTAATAACTCAATCCAAAGGGCTCCGACACCCGGTTTCGTGGATTGAAATTCAATAGGAGCTTTCAGTGTGAATTGTCGGTTAGATTCTTCTTCTGAATAATATATAACTGGAACCTCAGCCGTTACTTGCGAATCTGCTGATATCTTATTTGAAACAGTAAATCCAACTTTTTTGACTTCACCTTTTGCAAGATTTAAACAACCTTTTGAATCTAAGCCAGAAGGTTTGCTCCATACAAAGCTCTCAGAACGATCGAGAGAATCGTTAACTATTATTGGAGAATCAACGATACAAATCTTGCCTGCTCCTTGCTGCGGGCCTTTAAATGCAGCTTGACCCTCAGCCTTTCCTTTTCTACCTTTTAATGCAGACAACTTTATTGGAAATGATTCCAGAGATGGGTAATTAATTGGAAGACGAACATCGAGCAGTTTTGAAATGCTTACTGGAGCTAGTTCAATGCCTGATTTAGTTTTGACTCGAAGAGTTACCCTGAGTTCGACTTGGCCCTGATCAGGTGAAGCAGTGAAATTTTCAACTCTAAAGTTGTTTCCGTCGTCGATTGCTGCTTGTTGTGCAGGGTTTGACTGTCCATTGCTCAATATCTCCTGGAGATTAATTTTGGCAGATGAATAGACATTCAAATTTACCGGTTGAGCTGAAAACTCTGAAACAACTTTTCCAGAAATAATTCCAGGCTTTCCTGCGACTAACTCCCCTTCGCTTAGTTTTAAATCTAAACCACTGAACAAAATAAGCTCATTGGAACTTCCATCTTTAAATGAGAATGTCCACTGACCATATTTGCTCGAATCAGTGGTGACACTTATTTGCGTGGCGCCCGCAGACTGAAGGACCGTTACTCCGCTTCCTGCTTTTATATCGGTTCCTTTCGGGTCTGTAAGTCTCCAGTTAGCGGATGTTGTAATAATTTTAAATCGAGAAATACCTTCTTCGATTAAGAATTTACCCGGGTTGCCCCCTGAAAGTTCACCTTGCGTGCCACCGGCTGTATAGGCACTAACTTTTAAAAATTGAAAAGCAAGCGCAACAGGGTCCTCGGCAATTAACAACGCTCCAGCTGAATGATTAGCTGGAATTGGATATTTTCCACAAATTTTTTGTTCAGCGCTTCCTAAATTTATTTGGCCAGAACCCTCGACAATTGGAAGCAATAAAGACATTCCCTGTTCTAAGTTTTGTCGCGCTTGTGCTGATTTGCCTGCGAGATCTTCTTCGCTTTTGAGTAAAACGCCAAGCACAGTTACTCGTGATTGTCTGAGAGTATTAGCGGATTCATTACACAAGTAGTTAAAAGCTTCCAAATTTTTAGGGTTGTTTTGAACCGGTTCGCTTCCAGCAGCGCGCGTTGATAAATCCAAACCGCCATCGGTTAACCAAATTAGGACCTGGCAGGCATTAGTTTTTTGCCGTTGAACTGCTAATTCTCGTGCAGCGTTTTCGATTCCCTTTTTCCAGTCCGTGCTTAATCCTGTGTTACTTGTCTTCACTTTTTGTTCAAGTTTGTCAGCAGCTGCTTGGGCGGATTTGGAATCAATTTTTGACCAAGCTTTCCAAGTTTTATAATTATCTGAGAAAAATCCAACCGCATAATTTACTTCCAAATCTTCACGCAAGGAACTAAGTTGTACCAAGCTGGATTTCAAAATTTCAGCTCGCTTGTTACTTCCGTCCGTATCCTTCAAACTTGCAGATTCGTCAATCAGATAAAAAACATCTAATTTATCATTGGAATTTAGGCAGCGCGCGAGATCATCAAAAGCTCTTTTACCATCGCTACTCAAGTCGTTTACAGAATAATTAAAGTTAGCAGAAGCCGGCAGAATTGAAGAGCTTGCGACAAATAGAACTGCTAAGAATGCCCTAACAAATTTACTAGTTTTTTTCATGCTTGACCAAGCATTTCCGCAAGATATTCCGAGAGAATCCTCGCGATTGAATGAATATGCGGGAATGCAAATATAAATGATAAACCAGTCAAAACTCTTAATAAAAGCGAATATTTTGGTTTAGGAATAAACCAAGGATCATTCTTTGTCTTTTTTCTTTGGTTTAAACTATCCCATCCCAAGCACAAGCCAACAGCGAGTGGGGTACAAAAATATCCGATTAGAAAAATTATTAAAGATGCTGATTTGTCATATTTAGTTATAGATAAAAATAAACTTAAAAGAATCAAAATTAGTGCTATTAATAGTGGAAGTATCGAAGCTTTTTGGGGCTTCCCTGAATATTTTTGAGTAGCTGAACTACTTGACGCACCATTTAAAGAATTGTTAGACGGTGGCTTGATTCCACTCATAATTTGAATCCAGGATTAGCGATATTGGGTGATTGATAGAGAGCTGAATTCTTTTCAGGTCCTAATACTCCACAAATCAATAATCCAATAATGGACATCCAAATTATTACTGACACCATGACGGGCATTTGAAGGGCAGGGATCAGAAGGAATTGCACTCCATTTATAAACATTGCACCTAAGGCAATCCACGTCCAAGTGCGCCATCCTGGCACCGTTCTGTAACTGTAAAATCCTGCAATCCCACAAAGTACCGCAGAGATTAAAAGGGGAATTATCAATCTAACAATTACCGCAGTTGGATTTGTTCCAAGATTCCAAGGTATTGCATACCCGGCAGCAAACGCTCCAAAAATTATTACTGGCGGTACCCACACTTGTGGCCGTCGCGGAAATGTAGTTACCGGCGTCGGTTGAGAAAAGTTAAAATTACCCGACGGAGGTGGCGGAGGAATCGTCATCATTGGCTCCTAAGTTGGGACTGCCCGTAACTGGCCTCAGGGTGCCAGAGGCTCTCAGACTAAGCAATAGTTTTTATCCAAACTCTTTCTACTCGCGCGTGAAAAATTTCCAAAAAACGCTTGAAAATAGGCACCTTGATTGCCAGGATTACCGAACTTGCGAAAGTAACTAAGCAATAGTCAGGGGCACATGTGAGCGTTCAAAGAAGTACTTCAGCCAAGAATCGAGACCATTTTGAAAGCCTGGTCGAAAGAGTTCTCTTCGGTGGCCGTTGGATCCTTGCTCCGCTATATATGGGTCTTTTATTGAGCTTACTTCCATTGTTGTACCGTTTCTTCAAAGAGTTTGTTGCACTTTTTACTGAAGTTGCAACAGCTGACATGCATCAAATTACTTTGAAAATCCTAGAACTTCTCGACACTGTGCTACTTGGAAATTTGATCATCATTATTATCTTTGCCGGGTACGAGAACTTTGTTTCGAAAATCAACATCGCAGAAAATTCACCGGATCGTCCCCACTGGATGGGCCGTGTGGACTATTCCGGATTAAAAATTAAATTAATTGGTTCATTAGTCGCGATCTCCGTTATTGAACTCCTAAAAGATTTCATGCAAGAAGGCGAATTTAATGGGGACCGTGAAGTTTGGCGTATTGCTATACATATTACTTTCGTAATATCTGGCGTTTTATTTGCTCTCATGGACTTCATTGCAGATAAGAGAGAAGAAGTAGATATCGCAATTGAAAGCAAATTGAACAAGTCCAAGCAAAATCGTTGATTAATAGATACTAATTTAAATTATGAGTTCTATTCCTCATTGGCATCGTACTCATATAGGAGAACACAGAGTTCCAGTATCAATCGTTGTTCTATTCGTAATAGTGCTTCAATTGACATTACCATCTGAATTATCATTGCCCTTTCAAAATATCATCTGTTTAATCGAACTTCTTTTGTTGCTGGTCCTTGCAATTGCTAGTCCTAAAAGAATTCATCTACATCATTCACCGACGCGCGCTGTAGGTCTTGTGCTGGTTTCTGTAATGACATTCTCAAATACCGCTTCAGCAATAAAGCTAATAATTGAATTAGTTACAGCTAAAATTCAAAGTGCTGAACTTCTACTTGTTTCTGGTGGTTCAATTTGGCTAACAAATATTGTAATTTTTTCTTTGTGGTATTGGGAACTAGATCGTGGTGGTCCAGGAGCAAGAGCCGAGGCGCGCGACTTGCATCCAGATTTTATTTTTCCCCAAATGTCCGATCCGAACTACGCACCTGATCACTGGCATCCGAATTTTTTTGATTACCTTTACATGTCATTTACAAACGCGAGTGCTTTTAGCCCCACCGATGTTTTACCCTTAACGCGCTGGGCAAAAATGCTGATGTTGATACAGTCGCTTACCTCACTCATGACCGTTGGTTTAGTAATTGCTCGTGCAGTAAATATCCTGCGTTGACTATGTAAGGAAAGGGGAAAATATGTCAGAGTTCCAACCAATTCAAGACGGATTGACTCAACCTGTTTTGAATCAAACAAGAGCTAGCGCCCAACATAGACTTGGTGGATATGTTTTAGATTTAACACTTTTTATGTGCTCACTCATCACCCTGGGTCTAGCCTATTTAATTTGGAATTTAGTAATTTGGGGACAAGGACAAACTCCCGCGAAACAGATCCTCAAGATGCGTGTTTACAGCCTGACTACAAGTAAACCAGCAACGTGGGGTCACATGGCTATTCGCCAATTTCTAATTCCTATGACCTACAGCCTCACACTTATTCCATTCTTCTTCATGGCTTTATCTATTGCTGCAGATGGAAGCGATTTTTCAACAAATGGAATGATTGGCTTAGGAGAAATTGCCTACTTCGCCTTACTACTTCTCGATGCATTGTGGATTTTCAATGGAGATAAGCGTCAAAGACTTACCGACGCCTGGGCGAAAACCTATGTTGTCAACGAAGCTTAAATTTTGAACTTAAAGCTTTAAGACCATCCGAGTTAACTGCGCCAGTTCAAATCGCACAGCAGCTTTCTCATCCTTCGTTTGTAGAGATTTAAGAAGTTGACGTCTATTTTTTAAAGTAGAAATTAAATCTAATTGGTCCGAGGAAATTATGCCGTTGGCAACTGCTTGGAATCCTTTGCTCTTTAAAGTATTCCTCTCGTGCCGTCTAACTATCAACGAAGTGGTAATTAGCACTAATGGTGGAAGAAAAGAAAAAAAGATCGAGAAAAGTACAAAATTATTTTCTAAAATTTGAATTGCTAATATTGTGTTCCACATCAAATGAAGCGTAAATGCTGCAACAAATCCTATAAAGGATAACCAGTAACGTTTAGACAGAAGTCCAACAATTATCAAAGTTGCTCCAATGCCAGAGAAAAATGTGTGAGCAAAAATTGAAAAAATTCCGCGATACACCAGCGTGGCAAATACATCTCCACCATTTATTGCGTACAAAATATCTTCAAAAGCCGCAAAGCCTAATCCAATGAATCCCCCAATAACTAAACCATCCGACCAGGACTCGATACTTCCCCGCCGAAAAACAATGAATAATCCAATCAACTTTAAGAACTCTTCGATGAACACGCTGCCCATTAATGAAGTATTTGAAGATTCAAGAAAAATGGCAAACAAACAAGCTGGAAAAGCACCCCACGTTAATGCCCAGAGAAGTGAAAATATTGGTTCGCGTTCGTATTGATCAGTCCACCACAACAATATGAAGACGAAAAATAGATTAAAGGTTAATAATGCTAAGTGCTTAAACTCCATTACATTCCAGGGTTGGCTCGCCCAAAGAATTAATGCAGCACAAACTACTGTGACAATCCAATCCCTCAATCGATACCCGACAGGGGCGGTGACCTTAGATTTTAGCAACATGCAATAACTGCACCTTCAATCCAACTAGCTACTTAATCCCTGAAATAATTCGTGTGATGTTCACTGATGTCGCAAGGCGCGTAGGTGTGGCAGGTGCGCTTAATGTAAGACTGCACCCTCCGTTAACTTTTCCTTCAATAGTGATGGTGCTGTAGAGCTTTGCAGCACTATCTTCGAATATAACTGATTTAACTGAGCACACATTTGGTGTTAGGGAATTTACAGTCACCGCTGGTCCCCAACCGCTCAATCCGCCTCTTACGGCAGGATCAATTGCAGTGTATTTGGCAGTAAACGTGTGTGGGCCAGGACCAATCAATGACACCGCACCGGATGCATTAATTATTGTTCGGACGGCTTTCCACATAAAAGTTCTGTCCACGTTAGTCGCTGCCGAATAATTTGAATCACCGGGTTGTGCGGCCCTTACTGAACAATTAATCGAAGTGACAATATTCTTTGGATCTACTGCTTGTACAAACGGTGACCCATTGCTATTCACAATTGTGCACGTATCTGGGGTGAGTGATGAATAAGTTATTGGCAATCCAGAACTAGAGGTGGCATTTAATTTATACGCCGGTCCATATTCACGAGTTGCAATTGCAGGGAAATTAATTGTTTGCGGTCTTGGTGTAGTTGCAGTTGGAGTGCTGCTTGGTATTGGGTTCGTGCTTGGCGAAGGTGTTGGTGTTGCTGAGTCACTCGCTGTTGGCGAAGGTGTTGGCGTTACGACTGGAGCAGAATAAACAGTGACTGTCGCAAAAACTTTATCTTCGGATTTTCCAACCCCATCTGAAACGTTAGCTGTAATGACGTATTTGGAACCTGGCACGGCATTGCCGGGGACTATCCAACTTGAGTTATATCCACGCGTTGTAATGAGTGGTCCTGATGACCAAGTCAATGGATAGGTTTTTGAAGAACCATCCGGCGCCGTCACTGTGTAACTAGCAGAGACAAGTTTTACGTCGTCTCTAGCGTTCAAATAAATTGGAACTGCCACACCAGGTTTCTGCAGATTTGTGTTGGCCCTGCTCTGATACGTTGAATTGAAATCAAATGTTGGGCGAGTCTTATCTTCAGGAACAGCAAGAACTGTAAAAGTTCCTAGATTTCGTTCGGTCATTCCGTTTGCGTTTGTTGCTCGAATCAAGAATGACCACTTTGAACCAGGCGCAGCATTTGCTGGAATATTCAGATATTGATCATAAGAAAATGCTCGAGGATTGCTAGGGATAATCGCGTTTTCAACGAGAGTTTCTTTTCCAGTCGGATCAACCAAATAAACCTTTAGTGAAGTGACACCAATAGTGTCAGTTATGTTGAGCCCCATCTGCATGTAACCTTCTGGATAATAAGTATTTCGCTCTAAAAAGTACGGAGACTTCGGCGAGGAGTTACTAATTATCGGCTTTGGTAATGTTGCTGGATCGATATTAGGATCAACGATAACTTCAGTACTAGTTGACACTCCAGTTGGCGTTGCATCGATGAATGTAACTGGAGATCCAGCTAATAACTCGGCTGCTGCTTTTAAGTTAATCGCCTTTCCTGAGAGAACCACCGGGGTTGAAAACTCTGTTGCAGTACTCGTAATTGCGTCAAAGATTTCTTGATACGTTGCTGTCGGCTTGGCTTGGCGCAAGATTGACCAATAACCATTAAACGCAGCAGTTGAATTAGACGTACCGATAGTTATGGTTGTAGCGCCTCCTGGACGTTGCGTTTTCCAACGCGCTAAAGACCAGAAATCAATTTCAGATGAATAATTACTCTGTGCCCATGGTGAACCTGCTTCAAATGGTGCTGACATTGAATCAGGTCGCTTCTCTAATCCACCAATTGATATCGCATCAGGAGTACAGGCAGGAAAGTCAATTCTGCCAACTTGACCATTATTTCCAGCAGGTAAGAAGACTGGAATTCCCATCTTCTTTAAATCCGAAATAGCTAGCTGCTCACTAGTGCTATTAGTTGGAGTGCATGAAACTAACCTTGCTCCTTGAGAAACTGAGACTGAAGTTATTCCATATTTAACGGCGTTATCTCGAATCCACTGCAATCCGGACCTCAATTGTTGCAATCCCATATAAACAGTGCCATTTGGGTTAAAGCCCATATCGCGAACCAAAACTAATTTAGTATTTGGTGCAACTTGAAGCGCGACCGATGCCATTTCCGTACCGTGGGTTTGTTTATTCAATAAAGCAAAATCAGGAGTTAAAGTTGCAGCTCCACTTCCAATCATCTGATCAGTGCCGTCAGGACATGACGCATAGACTGCAAAGCACGCTTCTGCAAGCACTCGATTCTTGATTGATGGTAAAGATGTATCAAAACCAATGTCGATAATTGCCATCACTTGACCAGTGCCATCTAATACAAGCGGATCAGCCGCACGAGCTGGAACTAAAAATGATGCGAAGGTTGCAAAAGCAGCAAGACATGCGATCAGTATTTTTTTCATGGAACCCCCAGGGTTATGCCCAAATTATAAAGTCTTGAGCAACAAATTAGCCTGAATGGAGCTCAATTTTTTAGCGCCGAATTTCAGTGCTGGGGGCATGAAACACTTTTCGCTAATGAGGGTTTAAGTCCATTTGTCACTCCCCCGGTTTAGATTTAGACCATGAATGAATCACCATCAACAAAATTCATAGCTCTTGTCACCATTGTTGCTGCACCATTCGCACTGGGAGCTTTCTTGTTGGCGTGGGCTCCGGCGCAGCAATTTAGTCAGACCGATCCATGTAGAGATGGATACGTACAGCCTCGCAGTATTAGTGATTTAGTGGATAGGACGCAGGCATCAACGGTGACTGTGTTTTGTGAGCCAAATAAGAAAGACGGCGTGCTTGGCACTGCCTGGGCAATTGATTTACCTAATGGCGTGGAAGATGAATACCCAACCACGTTAGTTACCAATCACCATGTGATCGAAAAATGTATCGGGCACGATGACAAATTAACTGTGGCGCTGCCTTATAAAAAGAAGTTTGCTGCGCGCGTAGTGAAGTGGGATAAGAAAAATGATTTAGCTGTGCTTGCTACGAAATTGAAACTCAAGCCTTTGGAGTTATCTTCTTACGAACCATGGCCGGGATATTGGACAATGGCAGTTGGAAGTGCCGATGGTTTTGAGGGTTCGGTGGCATTTGGATCAGTGCTTAACAGTACGGATTATGAGATTTTGCTGACTGCAAATGTTTCACATGGAAACAGCGGTGGACCGCTGGTAGATAACGAAGGAAAAGTTATCGGCGTTGTTTCTTGGCGATCAAAAACTGAGCAATACAACGGTGCCATGTCGTTAAATGCTATGTGTGCCGAAATTCTTACTTGCGATGGCAAGTTCTATTGGAAACGAAATAACTAATCCACTTCTGTAGACTTATGGGCGTGAAACTTATTATTACGGCGCTGGCGATTGTGGTGATTATTCACTTCGCAAAGGACGGTTCGAGTAAGAGATAAGTAACTCTGTGTTACAAATAAAAGTAGCCCTGCGCGACGAACTGCAGGGCTACTTTATGTGCGTACCGCTGGTAGGATTCGAACCTACGACAATCTCGGGAGTCAACCAAGAGCTCTATCCGCTGAGCTACAGCGGTACGCAATTTGGAATCTAGATTGATTGCGTACCGCGTAAATAAGAAATTTACTTTGCTGTGTATAACTAATTCACTGTTTTCTGTACTATTTTCTTTATGAAGTTGCGCTCGGCGGTAATTCCTTTGGTGGCAGTGCTGCTGACATCGCTGGTGTCCCCTATTGCAGATGCGGCTTCTACGCCGAAGGTGAAGAGATACAGCGTCACTATGACAAAGGCGCACTTGCCGGTTGCTCCCAATAAAGGCACTGATGATTATCGATGCTTTTTATTAGATCCTAAAGTTAAAGAAGATTCGATTGTTCGAAGCATTGAGTTTATTCCGCAGCGCAAGAACTATGTTCATCACGCAATTATCTTTCGTGTGACTGGTGCGGACTTGGCTGAAGCTGTTGCTAATGACAAGGGCGGAACTGGTTGGCCATGTTTTGGTGGTACCGGACTTGGTGGAATGCTTTCGACATTTATTTCTTCTCCTTGGATTAGTTCGTGGGCACCAGGTCGCGGTAAAGATGTTTCGCCACAAGGATATGGAATCCCCTTTAAAAAGGGAGAGCGTTTTGTATTGCAGGTTCATTACAACTTACTTGCAGCAGTAGATGGCAAAGTTGAAACTGATCAATCCACGATTGTGATGGAAGCTGTGCCGGCAAAGGGATCAAAGATTAAGCAGTTACAGCTGGAACTATTTGCAGCTCCCGTTGAATTAGCGTGTCCGGCAGGTGTGACAGGTCCGCTCTGTGATCGCAATGCATCATTGAAGGATCTTGGAGAACGGACAGGTAATTCAAGTGTCAGGCAGGCGTTAGGGCTTAATCTGATGTGTAGACAAAATCCGAACCGACCAACGCCATCGCTGACTTCT
>Ga0214923_10002605_pt1 | contig 23710 bp, 31 predicted proteins | sample LL1510_MetaG_FD_177993 | JGI IMG/M metagenome (GOLD analysis project Ga0214923, IMG submission 177993) | Freshwater microbial communities from Lake Lanier, Atlanta, Georgia, United States - LL-1510 | ecosystem: Environmental > Aquatic > Freshwater > Lake | place: USA: Georgia | collected...
CAGATATTAAATCGATTGTTGAAAAACAAGTAGCTGAAATTTTATCTCGTTATCCCAATTTAGGCTTTACTGGAGGGGGTGGCGGTACCAATGCCGTACAATACGCTGAAGGTGGTACTATGCGTGGCGACCTTAATGTTACCGGTAAGTATCTATCTGGTGGTGTTGATATTTCTACGTTATTTGGTTCTGGCGGGGGAGCTATTTCTGGAATTCCAGATCGTTTAATTTCTGGTTCTCAATCTCTTATTTTAAATACAGACGGTTCAATTAGTTTTCCAGATAACTTTATTACTGCACCAGACGGAGAAGTACTTAACATACAATCTGAAACAGTTTCACCTTCTTCATTCTCTAGAATCTCTCTTTCACCCTATGCTTTTTTTGCTTATGACAATGAAGGTAATTCAATCTCTTTTGATGTTGTTGATAATACAATTGAGCTTATATCTCAAAATGAATATTCCTGGAAATTTAATAACCAAGGTGTTTTAGTTGGTCCTGGTAATACCCTTACGGTTACTTCCTTAAGCTCTTTAGGAAAAATTTTATCAGGCGGTAAAGATTTATTAGATATATTCGCATTATCAGGTACCGGTGGAGGAGGAACAGGAAGAGACGATGTTAACACAATTGTTATTTCTAATTCAGCAAATTGGAATACTGCTTACAACACAGCTACTGCTTATAGTTCGGTAAGTTCTTCTTTTGCTACTATTACAGCTTTAAATTCTGTTTCTAGTCTTTTAACACCTTTAACTCTTACAAATACTTTAACAGGTCAGTTAGTTACAAATACAACTTTTAATAGTTATCGTACAAGTGTAGCAGCTTCTACAGCTACCTTATTACCTACGAGTATATATCAAAGTGCTTCTGGTAACTGGCAATCAACTTACACAACAGTACAAAGCAATTCCAGTAATTGGCAAAAAGCTTACGAAACTGCTACAACATATCAAAGTACCTCAGGGCAGTTTGCTTTATCAGCTCACGGATACACACATTTAAATGTTAGTAAAGCATTTTTCTCCGGTGATATAACAACGCAACTTGCTTATGCATCTTTTTCAGGTACTTTAGTAGATGATATTACAATTACTATTGTAGCAGATAATCCTGGAACTGCAGGTAACTCAGCTTATTTGTATTTTAATGGAAATACAAATGTTGATACTGCTATTTATGATTACAATCAAGACAACCCCAGTAACACTATCACTTTAACGTCTGGGGACGGTCAGCTGACACCAGAAGCAGATCAAGAGGTATCGTTATCAGGCGGTATTGATTCAGAAACAGTATATATTGTTATTAATGCAAATAATTACGGATCAGCTGGTAATAATATTTCTTTAACATTTGACGGCTCCACTACTATAGGTACTGCATTAACTGATTGGAATTCTGCTAATCCATCAAATAAGGCCGGTTTAGGTATTGAAAGCGCTGGGGCGTATTATAGTTCTTTAATTCCAGATAGTTCAGTGGTTATAACTCTATCATCTGGAGTAGATGGAATTGATCCAGTTTTTAATCAAAATTTAAATACAACAGACACGGTAAGATTTAGCTCTATTCTTGTTGGTCTTGATAATGTTGATCCTAATAGCCCTAATAATAAATTACAAACAAGTTCTTTAACTGTTTTAGGTCAAGATGCTGAAGGCGGCGCCGTGCCTACAACAACTATTAAAGGTGGAATGTTCTTAGGAAAAGCAGATGGTTCCATAGGAATGTTAACAAATTCAAATAACTATTGGGGACCTTCTGTATTTGAATTTGCTGGTGTTAATGCAAATGTATCTCAATATAATAATATATATTTTAACGCAGGTCTTTTTCCTCAGCTTTGGTTAAGTACGTCCGGAAACGTTGGTATACATACAGCTTATCCAAATGAAAGACTGACCGTAAAAGGCAATATTTCAGCTACAAATACTGTTTATGCGAATAACTATTTGTCAGCAGGTGTTAATTTATTAGATATTTTTTCAGGTGGCGGTGGAGGAGGAGACCCAGCAGTCAACACTATTGTTTCTACAACTTCTGCTACTTGGAATAACACTACTACAATCGTTCAAAATAATTCTGCATCTTGGTTTGAACCTGTTAGAAGATTTGATTATGTAACAGTAGCTAATATTGATTATTCTTATTCTGGAACAGCTCCTTATGGAACATTTGAAACAAACCCAATCTGGAAACTCACAAGACTAACCTATAACAATAACGGAACAATTTCAAACCAGGCTTCTGCTATAAATTCTTGGACTGGAAGGTTGACGGCCACTTACGTCTAAAATAAGTCTTATTATGCAAGTTTTCGCTATAAAATCAGGAAACTGGTCTGATCCTACAATCTGGTGTTATCAGGTTGTTCCCGGTGTAGATGATATTGTATATAGTGCTGGAAAGGATATAGTTATAGATACAGATATTGCTTGTAGTCTAATAACAACTGATTCACCTATTGATGGTCAATTTTATGGTGGTACATTTATTTTAGAGGATGAAATTACTTTTGTAGGAAACATTGCTGCTAAGACAAATACTTGTTTAAAATTCTCTGGTACAAATTCTACAATCATTGGAAGTATATCTGGAGGAGATGGTGGTTACATGGCTGGTGTTGAAAATTTAAGCTCTGGGACTTTAAATATTTTTGGTGAAGTAAGAGGAGGTAATGGAGGTTATAGTTACGGAATTAACAATACCTCTGCAGGTACTATAAATTTATCAGGCACTTCTTTATTAGGTCTTGGAGGTTACTCTTGGGGTATTTGGAATACAGGTTTAGGAAAAGTTTTTATAAATGGTCAAGAATATACCGGTGAAGGAGGTTTTATAAATGGCTGATTATTGGCCAGCGGCAAACGGAAGCTGGAGCACTCTTAGTAACTGGTTAACAGCTACAGGGGTTACTGCTGGGGTATTGCCAACTTCTACAGATGATGTATATGCGGATGGTAAAACGATTACTATAGATATTAGTACAAGAGTTAATTCTATAAGAACAACACAAAGAACTGGAGGAACTATAGGGGGTACATTTAATATTTCGAATAATATATCATTAACTGCTTCAGTGTTCGCTGGTTCTACGAGTTGCCTTGTTTTTAATTTAGCCTCTCCTAATAGTGCAACACTTGTAGGTAATGCTGTCGGGGGCTCTTCATCAGGAGCATCTGGGGTTGCAGTTTCAAATACAGGTACTTTAAATGTTGTTGGAAATCTTTCTGCGTCCGTTTTTAATAGAGGTTACGGGGGAGGCTTTTCTGCAGCAGGCACTTTAAATGTAGTTGGAGATATTGTTGCTAATTCAGGTAGTGGTACAGCAGCGTTTGGTGTTTTGGTTAACAGTTCTGGTACGTTAAATTTAACAGGTAACGCATACGGCTCTCGTCAAACAGCAACTGGTACCAACTTTAGTAGTGGTCTTGCAATAGAGACTACGCCTGGCTCTATAAGAGTTATTGGGGGAGTGTATGGTGGGGCAACTGCATCGGTTTATGGAATTAACCTAGCTGATTTAGCAAATTCGAGTGTGAGTGTAAGTGGTATTATAGTAGGAGGTTCTGGTACAAACGCTCATGGCATTAGCAATAGTAATTCAACAATAACTATTAATGTAACTGGAACAGTTTTAGGTGGAAGTGGTACTACTGCTTATGGTATTAGCCATGGAACAGCTAGTTCTGTGTATATTTACGGTACAGCTAAAGGAGGAATTACAGCCCCTGGTGTTAATAATTCATCAACAGGATTTTTGTATTGCACAAAAGTGGTAGGTAATGATTACGGTCTAGGTTCTGCAGGAATAGGTAGTGTAGTTGGAGCAAGTAATTCACAAAACGGAAGAATGTATGTTGAGCAAGTTGAGTTTGGTATAAGAGGTCAGACTCCAATTACCGGGCCCGTTTATATACTTCCATCAAATCAAAATACATTAGTAGGTTATACAACAGCAACAGGGAGCACTGTAACATTTTATAACTCTTTATCAGTATCAGGGTTGATGCCTCCAGCAAGTTCTGTAAGACTAGGAACAGTTTATAATGTCGGTAATACAACAGGTACTATGGCAGTTCCTTCAGCTAGTGCTGTAGAATTTGGAGTACCTGTAGACAATACAGTTGGTGTAGCTGCTTTAACCCCTCAAACAGTTTGGGGATATTCTAGATTATCTGCAACTGATGTAGGGTCAATGGGTGATAGACTTCGTAATGCAGCTACAGCGCAATCTGTAGGAAGTCAAATAGCTTCATTTAATTTATAATGTATGGCAACTTATTGGCCTTCAGCAAACGGTCTTTGGAGCACTCTTAGTAACTGGCTTACTGCTACAGCTACTCAAGCAGGAACTTTACCTACTATTGCAGATGATGTTTATGCTGATGGTAAAAACATTTACATAGATATTAGTACTAGTGTTGCCTCAGTAAGAACTACAGCTCGTTCAGGTGGTGTTGCTGGTGGCAACTTTTACCCTAATAATAATATTACTTTATCTGCTACAAATATTGTACCGGGAACTACAACTTGTATAACTTTTTTAAGCGCTTTTCCAAATACTTGTACAATAGTTGGTAATGTTTCTGGATCTAATACCACTGGTATTGTAGGTATTAATAACAATACCAGTGGTACAATGACTATATATGGAAGCGTTGAAGGGGGTCCAATAGGAGGAAATGCTTATGGAGCATATAATGCTTCTACAGGCACTTTAACAATTTACGGAAATGTAAGTGGAGCAAGAGCAGTTACTGCAACAGGTTACGGTGTTTTTAATAATAGTATAGGTATTATTAATATTATAGGAAATTCATATGGGAGAGTTGCTGCTGGCCTTATAAACAATAGTACAGGTGTTATTAATATAACAGGTAATTGTATAGGTAGTTCGACAAACAATATTTATGGTTCTATTAATAATTCTTTTGGAATATTAAATATATTTGGAATATGTAATGGAGGCTCAGGTACTACCACTTACGGTGTTAATAATAATAGTGGTGGTACAGTTCAAATTTATGGCAATTCTTTAGGTGGTACAGGTGCGACAGCTTATGGAGCTAATAATAACGCAACCGGATTCATGTATGTTCAGGGAACCGCTATAGGTAACGGCTGGGGTCTAGGATCTTCTGGTATTGGAGGTGCTGCACCAGGAATTTTCGGATCTCAAACTGGAACAACAATCATTCAAGGATTATCTTGTGGGGCTAGAGGTCAATGGCCAACAGCAGGTAATGTTTTTATATTACCTACTAATACCTCTACAACAACAATGTTTACTTCTGCTTCTGCTGCACAAGTTCTCTTTACATCTCTTTCTACAAATATAGTACCACCAGCATCTTCAGTAAGACTGGGAACAAAATATAATTTAAATGACTATACAGGCACGTGTGCTATACCTTCTATAAGTTCTGTACTACAAGGTGTAGCTGTAGATAATTCTATAGGTATTGTAGCTTTACAACCACAAACAGTTTGGAGTGTTCAGACAAGTGCTATAGATACAAATTCATTAGGAGGGAGGTTAAAAGAATCAGCAACAGTTCAAAGTTTTGGACAATTGTTGACAGCTTTTAATATGTAGTTATGGCAAATATTAGAGCTACTAAAAATGGTGTTTGGTCAGATGCTACAGTCTGGTCCCCTAATGCTCCTACTTCCACAGATGATGTTTTTGCTTCAGGGTTTACTATCTATGTGGATCAAAACATACAAGTCTTATCTATTAATACAATTGGTACAACAGGTATAGGCGGCGGTGGAACATTTAGACCTAATAATGGTGTGGTAATGACTACAAATGTTATATCTGGTTCTTCTACTTGTGTTACTTTTGCTAGTGCATCCCCTAATGCTTTTACTCTTGTAGGAAGTGTAACTGCTGGAAACGCTACGAGTATATACGGAATTAATAATTCCTCAACAGGGACAGTTAATATTATAGGTAACGTATCTAATGGCACAGGTGGTTCAACATTTTGTATTGTTAACAATAGTACGGGGACAGTTAATATTACAGGGTATGCTTTAGGTAATAGATATGCTACTACTGGTTCCGGAACCGGAATTTATAATGTTACTTCTGGTGTCGTGAACATATATGGGGGTAGTTTCGGGGGTAGTTTAGCTAGTTGTACAGGTTCTCAAAATGCTAGCACAGGTACTATTACAATTTACGGAACTGTAAGTGGTTATAGCGGAACAAATTCTTATGGGGCTATTAATAGTTCGTCAGGTATAATAAGGGTTTTTGGTAATGTATATGGAGGTCAAGGAACAAGCACACCTGGTCTTGTTAATAACTCAACAGGCACAGTTGAAGTTTCTGGTAATGTTTACGGTTATGATTTTTCAAGAGCAGATTTAAATCAGCCAATAGGAGGTTCTGGTAGTTATGGTCTTAGAAACGTTTCTACTGGTATAATATCAGTTACTGGTAACGTTTTTAGTGGTAATCAAAGAAGTGATTGTTGGGGAATACACAATGAGGTGGGTGGTTCTGTTACGGTTGTCGGTAACACTTACGGGGGCAACACTACAGATGCAGATGGCGCTAGAAATACCTCAACAGGCACCATAACAATTTCCGGAAATGCTATTGGTGGAAATGGTACAACGGCTTATGGTGCAAGAAACGTCTCAACAGGTATTCTTAGAGTTAAAAGAGCTATAGGAAATGATTGGGGATTAGGATATACTACAGCTGTAGGTGCTGCTCCTGGTGTATTTTCTTCAGCTCAAGGCTCTCAAACTTTTGTAGAAGAATTGCAATGCGGTTCAAGAGGTCAATGGCCAACAGCTGGTAATATATACTTTACACCAAATACAAAAGCTACTGCAATGTTTGAAACAGATACCTTTCAAAATTACACTTTAATAGAATCAAATTCTGCTGATAATCTTCAACCACCTGTAAGCTCGGTAAGACAAGGAACAACCTATAATTTAGGACTTAGTACGGGTACTTGTATAATACCTTCTACAAGTTCTGTAGCTTTAAATATTCTCGTAGACAATTTATCAGGTACTGCAGTCTTAACACCAACAAACGTTTGGAACATTTCTGCTTCTCAAATAACTGATAGTCAGAGTTTAGGAGGAAGACTTAAAAATACTTTAACAGCTAATGCAGCAGAAAAAATAATAAATTCATTAAATTTTTCTTGAAAATTTTTAGCTAGAGAGAATAATTATTTTTGCCTTGGTGCTCAACTTATTGAGGCTAAGACTCATAAACTCGCTTAGAAAAGGAGAACAAAACATGAGTACAATAACAACATATAAAACCACTAACGGAACTGACTATACAGTTGGCAACGTTAGTTGGTCGCCAATGGAGAGCGTGGTCCGCCAGCTTCCTGCTCTCTTTAATGATAGCTGGCTAAGTGGTCTATTCGATGGAATAGACATACCTGCTAAGGCCTTTGACGTCCCGGGGGCACATTACCCCTATGATGTCAGGGTTCTTACAAATAACGAAGGAGAAATCTATCGTTATGAACTCGACGTTGCGCTTGCGGGCGTCGGAAAAGACAACATTGGAATTAAAGTCCGTGACGGATCTTTAATTATCAGTGTTGATAAAGAACAGGTCGAACAAAAAGAACATATCAAATATGTTCGTAAAGGAATCAGCAAAAGAAAGACAACAATGTCATTTCACCTCGCTGAAAACGTAGATGTTAAAAACATCTCGTCAGAATACAAGGACGGTTTACTAAGAGTTTCCGTTCCTGTAAAGGTCCCCGAAACCTACAACGTAGATATAAGGGTTGACTAAAAAGTTTTAGCCTTGAGGTTGAGCACCAAGGGCATTTCCTCTATACTCAATTTATGATTGAGTTTTATAAAAATAGCGGAGGGTCTCCTGATGAGGAGCGGAATGATTGTACTGTAAGGGCATTAGCTATTTCTACAGATATGCCCTATCATAAATGTTATATGGTTTTAGCTAATTTCGGTCGTAAACCTAATAGAGGAACAAATATTCGTAAATTTTTTAAAAACAATAGAACTGTTTTTCATTGTAGCTTTACTAAATTAAAATTCCGTAAAGCTATAACTCTCAATAAATTTATAAAAAAATATCCAGAAGGTACCTTTTATGTTAGAAAATCTAAGCATGTCTTTGTAGTTAAAGATGGAGTGGCAATTGATATGTCAAAACCCAAAACATATTGCAGAATTACTGATGCCTGGGAAGTAAAACCGCTTGAATAATATTAAAGTTTTATTAAAATATTGACATGCCTCTATCAGATGAAGACATGTATCGTATTATGGGACCAACTTCAATGGCACCAGATGAATTAGGTGAAATAAAACAATCTACAAGACCAAAAAAACAATACTACTCTTGGGATCATTTTCACACTTTGGTTGGTGAAGTTAAAAAGCGTGTTAAAAGAACGCCTAATATTATTGTTTCTATAGGCAAAGGAGGGTCTATCCCAGGGGTTATCTTAGCAGAAGCCTTTGGATGTAATAACCTTAATTTGGGTTTAAAGTCTTATAAGAACCAAGAGCGTGGCACAATACATGAATATCAGGATATAAAATGCTTTGAAGGCTTAAGAGATGCTAATATTCTTATCGTAGATGATATAGCCGACTCTGGTGAAACCTTTAAGTATGCTGTTAACAAATTTAAAGGTAATGGTTGTGAAAGGATTGAAACAGCTTCCGTATTTTACAAACCTTGTTCGAAATTTAAACCTGATACCTACGCAGAAGAGGTAGAAGAAACAACTTGGATTGTTCAGCCCTGGGAAGCTATGGAAGATTAGTAATAAACCTTTTATACATATCCCAATAAGGTCTAAATACCGAAGTTAAGTTTTCTGATTTAACTTTTCTATAATTTACCCATTTATAGTCTTTATGCTCCCAAGAAAGAGTAGGCATAAAACTATCGTTAACAACCATAAAAAATGAGTAAACAGGCTGTTTTTCACCTTCTTTGGTAATCTTTAATTTACCTATAAGTTTTCCTTCTGGTAACAACCCTAACTCTTCTTGACATTCTCTTTCAGCAGTTTCTAAAGGAGAATATTCTTCCGGCTCTCTATGTCCACCAGGAAAAGTCCATTTACCGTTTTCTTTTTGAAGTAAAAGAATTTCTTTTTTAGGTGTTATAAAAACAATACCTGCTCCAAGATATTTAATTTTTACAAATTCTGCAAAATTCATTGTTGATAACATTTATATATAAATTATAATGTTATCCATGGAAAATATAGCAGTATATCTACAAAAAGGTGAGTTTTCTGGACGCGAACATATTGACCGTGCCCTTAAGAGACTCAAAAATAAAGTCGATGCAGAAGGTATTATTGAAACCGTTCGAGTCAAAAGAGCCTTTGAAACTCCGGCTGAACGCAAAGTTCGCAAACACCGGAAGCTTCAAAAGACTATTAAAATGATGAGACTTAAAAGGCAGCAACAGCCGCGCAATTAAGCGACTTTAGCGGCTTTACGAGAATTCTTTTCTTCTTGAATAGCTTTACGCTCAGATTTAGCATATTTGCCAATTTCTTGAAGTGCTTTACGAGCACGAGCACCAGCAGCATTATTACCACCGTAAAACTTTTCAGCTTCAACGGCAAAGGATTCAACGAGTTGTTTTAGTGTTTCGGATGTATTAGGCATAATAATAATAGTTATAAAGGTTATTGCTAAATTGCAACCTACGTTATAATTACTTTTGTTATGATTACATTTCTAATAGCTGTTGCAGCACTTAGTGTTGCTCTTTACGTTCTTAAAAAGCAGAATGATTGTCAAAATGACAAAGGTTGCTGCAAAAAAGAAAGTAAAAAAGAAGTAAAATAATTTAGGTAGTCTCTGCTGTTATTGACTAAATAAACATGATGTTTTACTACATACAAAACGAATATAATAGAAAACTTCCCATTACGGGCTGAGTTCTTGATTCGTTTTGTTTTAAGACCCGGCCCTCGCAAGAAGGCCGGGTTCTTTTTTTCGATCTTTGACAGTTTAAAACAAGTTTGCGAAGGCCATAGGGTTCTTCTCCATAGTTGCTATATAGACCTTATAAGATCTTTTAAAAGATCTCCAAAACCTTCTTACATAATATCTCATATAACGAAATACTAGGTAGGATGTTTCTGGGTCCATATAGTAACCAGGATAACCTACGCCACCATACATTGTATAAACCAATCCAAGATCGACTTTTGGTCGATTTTTTTTCATGGCGCAGATATTTATTCTATTTTAGCTTGACAAACAAAGGGATTTAGTTTAAATTTTCTTAATATTTTAGGGCGTACGGCGAAGTTGAAGAGTCGCGGGAGACTGTAAATCTCTTTCCTTAGGATGAGTAAGTTTGAATCTTACTGCGCCCACACCTTTAAGTTGAAGGTTCGAGTTTACGTGCATAAATATAATTAGTGCATATTAATACTATTAGAGCTCAAGCTATCTATGAAATAAATCCTAAGTTTTGCAAATATTGCGATACCAAATTTACTCATAGTCAAATACAGGCTAATTACAGAAAAAAGTTCTGTAATAGTTCTTGTGCTGCTTCTTATAATAATGCAGGTAGAATACGAACACAAGAATCAAAACTCAAAACCTCTACTTCATTAAAAAATAGATCTAGCACTTCTATTACATGTGTTGACTGTAATAAACATATTTTAGTTAAAAAGGTTCTTAAAGAGGGTAATTTATGTAACAAATGTTATAAAAATAGATCTAAAAATATTTGGAGTTTAAAAGGTAAAAAATATAACTGCATTGTTTGTAACAAACATATATTAAAAAATAAAACTAAACTTTGTAAAGAATGTTGGTTGGTATCTGAAGATTTCGAAAAACAAAGAGGTAATTATTTAAAATCATTTCAAAAAGGATATTATTTTTGTAAAAAACAAAATAGAGATGTTTATTTAAATAGTAGTTTAGAATTTGCTTTTGCAGAGTATTGTGATAAAAATAACATTGAATGGTCAAAGCCTAATCATTTAGTTTACACATTGAACGGTAAACGGCATTATTATTTTCCAGATTTTTATTTAAATGAACATAATCTTATAGTTGAAATAAAAGGTTATTTTTGGAAAAACGATATTAAAAAAATGCAAGCTGTTTTAAAAAGTAATAAAGATAAAAATATTAAAATAATACAACAAAAAGAGTTAAATGAATTAATAAGTGGTAATAAAGATTTATGCTCTTGCGGGATGGGGGAATTGGTAGACCCACCGGGCTTTGAACCCGGCGCTGAATAAGCATTAAACGTTCGAGTCGTTTTCCCGCAGGGTATTTTTCTTGCAAATAATTTTTTTCCCTGTAATATAAAAAAACAATTTAGCTGGGTTAGTGTAACTGGAAGCACCGACAGTTTTATAAACTGTGTGCCCTAGATGAGGGCCGAGCATGGGTTCAATTCCCATACCCAGCAGTTCTTTGATAAAAATTTAACGGGGTGGTAGCTCAATGGTTAGAGCAGTTAAAGCTGGCTGCTTTGTATCGCGAGATACACTGTTTACAGTATTAAAGTTGCGGCTCATAATATTGTGACATTATAAAGAGATTTATAATGAAAACTGGATGAATTCAGTGAAAACCTTATAGGTCAACACTGAGCCAAGCTAGAAGTACACTTCTAGAAGGTGCAGAGACTACTGGGGAGGTTTAGCCCTCTTAATTACCAGAATAGCGTCCAGCAACTCAAGTAGTTGAAGATATAGTCCACGGAGTTTGGTAACAAACACAAACGTAAATCGATTGGTTGTCGGTTCGAATCCGACCCGCCCCACCATTTTCGGAATGGTAGCTCAACGGTAGAGCAGTACCCTTTTAAGGTATTGGTTCTGGGTTCGAGTCCCAGCCATTCCAAATTAAATAAACTTTATTGACAAGTAGCTCAACGGTAGAGCAGAGAGCTGTTAACTCTCCGGTTGTAGGTTCGAATCCTACCTTGTCAGCCACTTTATGTCTCGTTCGTTCAACGGATAGGACAAGGCTCTTCTAAAGCCTCAATGTAGGTTCGATTCCTACACGAGACGCCATAATTAACTAAACGTCACCATCGTCTAACGGTTAGGACACATGGTTTTCATCCATGCAATCGGGGTTCGATTCCCCGTGGTGATGCTTTTACCAGAACCAAAGCTCGTACGAAGCTTCGTAGTAGGGTGGTTTATCTAAATTAATCAGATCTAAATTAATCTTGTTATAAACTTTGTAGTCTAAATTATTAATTTTTCCTTTATAGGTTAAAACAGTTTCATTTCTGTGTTTTTCAGATAATTTTTCTTTTGTATATTCGTAATTACCACCAACTTTTAAATTTTCACAACCACAAAAGAATAGAGTTGCCAGGATTAAAAAACACTTTATACTCACAACAATATTTATTATAGTGTCGTATGTCTAAAATTCAATTACCTAAAAATATCGGACAAGGAAAAACTGCTAAAATTGATCCAAAAGTTCAGTACTTTGATACTTCTCATCATGGATCGTTTTTTCCTTTTGGAATTTATTTTACAACAACTTATGGTGTAATGCCTTCAACTGTACATGTTAACAAAACATATACTGAAGATTTAGTTTTCTTTTTGAGAGAAAAGGGAGAAATCTTTCAAGATCTTGTCTCCATTCCAGCGACATCTCCGAAATCAATGACCCTAAACATGTATCAAGATGATTTTGATATTGATGAACCGGAATATAAAGGTACATTCTTATATAAAGATAGCATTGTACAGTTTTCTAAATCACCGTCTCGCAAACATAAAAAGTCAAACGATACACCTCCTCTTTTTACCCTTTCGATTTATTTTAAACCGGGTACAACACCTCCGTTAAAAGACTTTGATAAATTTTTATACGAAGAAAAGTTTAACAGTGTTATTCATACTATTTTTCGGGACGAACATGGTGGAATTGTTTTTGAACCTTTCGAAACTGTTGTACCAGAAAAGTTTTCTATCGACAAATATTACAAAGAAGACTTCCCACCAATACATAACCATATTGTAGAAAATCTTAAAAAGAACGAATCAGGTTTATATCTCTTTCATGGAGAACCAGGTACAGGTAAAACAACATACATTAAGTACCTCTCTACACTTATTAATCGGGATATGATTTATGTTCCGGTTGCTTTTATTGATTCATTAATTGACCCTTCATTCTTACCTGCATTACTCAGAAAAAGACATTCAGTACTTGTTATTGAAGATGCTGAAAAGGCCTTATTAGCCCGGGAACCAGGAGATTCGTCCTCATTGGTTTCTGCCATTCTTAATATCACAGACGGTATTATGGGTAATGTGTTTAGTATCTCAGTTATTGCTACTTACAACTCCCGCCGTCAAGATATTGATAAAGCCTTGCTTCGTAAGGGAAGACTTAAAGGGGAATATCAATTCGATAAACTTAGCGTTGAACAATGTCAGAGTATTATTGATGATAATAAAATTAAATTTACTGCTAAGGAACCAATGACTCTGGCGGAAATATTCAACACCCAAGAACCTGATATGATCACTAGTACGGAACTAAAACAGGAAAAAAGAATGGGATTTTTTTAAAAAGTAGTTGAAATGTCAAAAACTGCATTTATTATTAAACCTGTCATGAAAAACACAAACACAACCATCACGACGATGGGTCTTGACGAAATCGCTGACTTCTACATTCCGGCTAATGCGCCTAAGAATGTTAAGTCCTGCATCGTTGAGAACTATCTCGATACTACCCGTTATGAGTTCCTCGGGTTTGTTGATCGCTCGAACACCGCCATCCTTCGCCAGCGCTTCCATAGCGTTCGCGATAACAATGGCCGTTTCGCTAAGATCCGCAACACTCGCCGCGCTCGCTAATCGGTAAGTAGTAGAACATCATGAACCCGGTTTTGAGCTTGACTCAGAACCGGGTTCCTGTTATACTGACGGTATGAAAAAATTAGAAACTAAATTCACTAAAAAAGGTTTTAACTACACTCAAGTTACTCGTAAGGGTAACTTTGCTATTTACCAACAAGAAAATGCTAAAGTGAAAAATCCAACACCTCGCTTTGAAGTTGTTGAGATTAAATCTCATAATGGTTACGAGATTGGTGGACAAAAAATTGCCGCAGCTGAAGTCTACCCCGGTTCAACCCAATGGGGTCTTCTTGGATGGACCCATCTTGATTTAGAATCAGCTAAGAACAGATTTAACAAGCTCATCAAAGGAAATTGATTCCTGAGCCTTCGATAACGCGATGGCAACAGCTTGTTTCTGAGCTGCTTTTTTGGACCTGGGTTTTGAAGTCCCGATCTTTCCAGATTTTTTATAAGCGCCCATAAGTTCTTTAACGTTTTTACCAATTGTTTTTTGGGATGATCCAGATTTTAGTGGCATATTACGATTAATTAAGCAATATATTACAAAAATGGCTGAAAAGAAACAAAAACGTCAAAAGCGAGTAGATCTTGTTTGTATATTAACAGGAGAGATGCTTCCTAAGCAGCCAAGAGCTCGAGTTGATAAGCAAGCCAAGAAGCTTAAGTTTGATGACTCTGAAGATTATATCAATTATTTTATTTCCCGAGATGCTCGTAAATTACTAGCTAAAGGTAATTCAGAACTAGAAATTCGTAAGCAATTTAATTGTAAAGAAACAAAACTTATTCCTTTCCACATACTCAAGTGTTACGTTAAGAAATTTAAATCAAAGGACGCTGTAGATCGTAAGCGACAAAAGAAGATAGCTGAAGAGTATAAAGCTAAACCTATTGTAATGCAGTGGAAAGGATCGGAACAAATTAGTTTATTGAAAAATAAAGAAATGTGCGCTAAAGTTACCGAGCATGCATGTTGGCGCCCTGACATATATCTTGATTTAGGTTGTGAGGCCTGTATACTAAAAGATAATTGCGCTTGTCCAATTAAAAATCTCAAGCGAAAACCTCATGCTAGAAGATCTCAAAAAGCTAAAAGTATTTGACCGAATCACCTTTTACGACGATAAACATTCGTATAAAATTGATGGTCAACCTTCTGCTAAAGTTTCTGTAACCGGATTAGTTAACACCGTTAAAGAACCTTTTGATGAAGAAAAATGGGCAGGAATTAAAGCTAAAGAAGTAGGTATTTCTCCGGAAGAGATGAAACTTCTTTGGAAGAAAAATAATCAAATGGCAACCTTACAAGGTTCAACACTTCATAACTATATTGATAACTATTATCAAAATAAGGTTAAGCCGTATAATCGTGTCCTTGCAGAATCTATTTTAGGTCAAACATTACATGAAATGATGTATAAGAATCTTAAGGTTCTTGTCAAGCAATTTATGAACTTTTATAACGATACAAAAGACAATGTTATACCTATTAAGAATGAATTTGTTGTTGGGGATTTAGAAGACACCAGAATCTGTGGCATGCTAGACATGCTTGTGTATAACTCTGAGACTGAAAAATATGAAATTTATGATTTTAAAACCAATAAACGGTTTAGTATGGTTTCTGAATTTGAAAAGAAACTTCAATACCCGGTTCAGCATCTTGATGAATGCGAGCTTAACATTTACTCTTTGCAGTTATCTTTATATAAAATTTTTATACAAAAGTACGCAAGAATTGTTATCGATAAACTTAAAGTAGTGTGGTTTTCAGTTAATAACGACAATTACAAAGTAATTGAACTAAATTTTTATGAAGACGAATGTTTAGCTTTATTGGCTAAACATTTAACCAATAATCCTGTCTAGCGAGAAGTAGCCGAATAGTATTATAATATAAAAAATGGGCATTAATAAAATTGATCCGTAAATGCAAGCAGCACCAATACTTAACCAGACACCTAAACATAGCGGACAAGTAATTAAAGCTGTTAAAAACTTGCAAATCGGACATTTAAATAGAGTTCTTGATTTTACATACAAATACTGTGTAAAAGTAAGGTTATTTGGGTCTTTATCATAACCTAAAAGTAAAAAGTTCAAACCAAATAGTTTACTATACTCAACAAAAGCAGCTGATTTAAACCATACAACCATAATTGTAAGTACAAAGCATACTAAATTTACAAAAAGTAGTAAATCTCCCATAAATATATATAATCTAATTATATGAAATTTGATAGTCTTTTTAAAACTGTATTTCTCACCGAACAAGACGAAGTAGCTTTACCAGATGAAAATGTAGCTCCAGAAGAAGTTCCTGCTGAAGAAACACCAGCTCCAGAAGCTGATGGTGTTCCAATGCCAGATAATTACGATGTAGAACCTGTACCTGTTTCTCAACCTGTTGGAGATGCCGGTTCTATCAAAAATTTCATTATGAAATTAGATGAATTTGCTGACACTTTAAACGGCGTTGATACTGGTTCTTTACAGCAAATGGTAACTGACATGGATAGAGCTGGTTCATTGTTCCAGGGTATTTCTCGTGAAACATCTTCAGATATTATTAAATTAGCTGAACAGTCGAGACAGTTATCTGAAATTCTTAAAGGTTTTATTATCAACTCTGCTAAAAGACAGAGAGATATTGCTGCCGGCGCTTAATCCTATATAATAAAGAGGTGGAAGGATTACCTCAAGATTACGTCATACAGGCTCTCTACTCTTACTGTAAAAGACCGACGTACAAGAAGTATCAAAGAACATATAACGCAGAGTGTTGTGTGTGTGGGGAAGGTAGTTCTGCAGGCCGTAAGAGACGTCTGTTTTACTTTCCTGACGACCGTTATTTTTATTGTTTTAACTGTTCTAAGTCTTGGAACGAACTTTCATGGATTCATGAAGTTACTAAAAAAACCATTCCTGAGATTTTAAAAGAGACAAAAAATTTTCACGGATCAGCTGAAATACAAAGTAAAATAGCTAAACAAAGTGAAGCAGTAAAGGTATACGATATACCTACAATACCTGATGACGCTATTAATATCTGTGATCCAAGTCAGATTGAGTTTTATAAAGACAATAAATTTATTAAAAAAGTAATTGATTATTGTCAGTCGAGAAGATTATTTAGTGCTGTTAATAAACCAAAGTCATTGTATGTATCTTTTAAAGATAAGGTGCATAAGAATAGACTTATAATTCCCTTTTATGGAGAATCGGGTAAGATTGAGTGCTATCAATCAAGAACTCTTGACGGTGATACATATCCAAAATATCTAACAAAGTATGGAGAGAAGAATCTATACGGCGAGAACAATATTGATAATAATATTCCTTACATTTTTATCTTCGAAGGACCTATTGATGCTATGTTCGTTAAAAACGCTGTAGCGGTTGGCGGTTCTTCAATGACTGATAAACAAGAAGCTTTTATTAAGAAGTGTGTCGATAAAGAAATTATCTACGTTTACGATAACGATAAGAATAATAAAGAGATGTCTAAAAAAATTAAGAACCTTATTAAACAAAATAAAAAACTCTTTGTATGGCCTAAAGAACTTAAGAAGTACAAAGATGTTAACGAGATATGCTGTAACCTTTGTTTAGACGAACTACCTTACAAATTTATCGTACAAAACTCCTACTCTGGAGTCGAAGCTTTAATGAAACAAAAAATTACTTGAGATTACTTACACAGAAGTTAATAGCCTTAAGAAACTTATCTTTGTAATTACGGATTGGCTTTACTTCTACATCAGTCTCTGCTTCTTCAATCATTTGCAGTCTAGAAAATTCTTCTTTAAGAGACTTTAAAAATTTTTCTGAAAATTGAATTTGCTTTGGATAACGAACTCTTGTAACCACTTTCATGGTTCTTGGAAAAAAACTTTCACAAATTTGATCAAACTTAGACATTAACGAGTGCCTCCGTATATAGTTTGTCCGCTAAAAGCTGTTATAGCGTTTAAAACATCGGTTAACGAATTTATAGCTCCAAAAATTGCTTTGCCGGCGACTTTCCAACCATTTGGGTTAGTGCCTTTTTTAATGTTATTAAAAAGAGATAAAAATGCTTCATATATTTCTTGACTCATACCGGTACGATTACTAAAATCAGCAACTTTTGTAATTAAAGGGCCTTTTTCATCAATAACATATATTGATTTCCCGTGAGTAAAATTTTTATAATCATTTCTTAAAGCATTACCGGCGTTTTCAAAAGTTGCATTTATTTTACCTGCAGATTTATCAAGTATATTTTTAAAATTATTTTCTTCAATATTTAAATTTTTTATTTTTTCGTTTGTTGAAATTTGTTTTAAAATTTCTTCCCGATAAAAAAGTAACATTAATTTAGAAATTTCAACAATTGTAGCTAAAATTGGTCCATCAATATTACTTTTTTGTGTGTAACGAGTTTCACCAGGGTAATATATAATATTTTTTACAAGTTTAATATCATAACCGCCATATTCTTTTAATAATTTCATTATAGAATCATATGGAGAAAGATTGAGATATTCTTCAGCTGCTAAAGTTTGAGTTTGATCTATTAACTGTTTTAATCTAGTTGAAGTCCATTGACGATAATTATTATAATTTTCAAATAAATTTTCTATTTTTTCTTGTATAGTTTGTACAACTTTGTTTTTTATATCTTGATTGTTATCAATTTTTGAATTTGGGTATAATTTAAGCAAATAACTTAAAAATTCTTCTTCGTTTAACGCTTTATTTAAACATTTACCTACATCTTCTGCTTGTTGTTCTTTAAAAACATTTATAATACTATACCCTTGTAAAATTCTAATTATAGCATATAAAGTATCTATTATAGGCCATACTGGTCTCATACCTAATAAAGTATCTTTTTTAAGACGGGTGCTACCAGTTTGTGATAATTCCCATGCCCATGTTGCTAATTCTATTAATGAATTATTACTAGGTATTAAAAATTTAATTTTTTCTCCTAAAGTGTTTGTTTGCTCGATTAATAAACGTTCTACTAAAAACTTAAAATTAATTTTAGACATAAATTCGTATTATTATTTATACGAATTTACATATTAGCTAACAAAGAACCATCTTCTTCATCAAAGAATTTACCTGATGGTTTAATATACAAAGGAATCTGTTCAATACGTAAATCCGGCGGGCCTTCTAAAGTTATAACAGCAGGACAGTCTACTTTAGGAAAGAAAATACCTTGCTGCTTTTCATATGTTCCAACAACAGCTCTAAAAAGATTATCAATCTCTTGACGGTAAACGGGATCAATAGCACGGCCTTTTTTAGGCACTATACTAATTTCCTCTCTTAACGGAAGATAAAAGATAATATCAAAAATACGGATTGCTTCAAAAGCAATGCGCTTTGTATCCATAATAAACTCATCAGATACTTTACCTTTTTCATTAAGCCAAAGAGAGTAAACGATATTATCAATTACACAGCGATCAAATACTAAAAATTCATTATCTTCTGCAGAAGCTTTTTGTGTATCATCAATAATTGCATCGAGAATAGCTCTCTGAGATTCTGCTGTACCTTCTTCATTGTTAGTAATTTTACCGGTTTTAATAAGTTTACGGTAAGTAGACTTAACTTCTTTGTACATCGGCCAACGCTTACAGAATTCTTTAATCAGTGTACTTTTTCCATTATTTTGACATCCCATTACAGCTATTTTCATATTTTTAAATAAATTTTATTTTCTTTTGTATTAACAAAGAGTCTATTTCGTTTTGTTTTAAAAGATCAAAATCTTTCTCTGTATAAACCTTATATTCTTTATTAATTTGCTTAGCAAATATTTTTGCTGCTTGTTGTTTACTTATATTTTGTTCAGTATTAATCAACGCTGCTGGCTTAATTTCAATTATTTCTTTTTCTGTAATAAAATCAGGAAAATAATTACGCTTAACCCCTTGTTTTGTAACATGGGTATCAATAAAAGCAGTTTATCAAACTTTCAAAGCTTTGTCCCAGATTACCAACTGCAATCTCGGAGAAAAATTAACATGCATTGCTTTAGCATATTCAGCTACAGCAGGAGCATTTTCAATATGTTCTTTTCTTGATCCACAGCAAGGCATAAACCAAATACGATATAAGGGTATATTTATACCTTCGTAATCATTAACGTATTTTCTCCAAATTTCTTCAATATCTCTGTCAGAGGTGATAACAAATTTAAAACCAGATCCATGTTCTACATGCCACTTTAATACTTCGGGTTTGTAAGTCTTTTCTTCTGGATCCCCATTAGTTGTTAGTTTAGGGGATGTGGTAAACGTAGCTTTATATACACTTACCCATCTTTCAGAAGGTGTTAGAGTAGCATTTGTTTCAAAATCGATTCTAGGTATAAAATTATATCGTTCTACAAATGCTTCTATAAGTTTAAGAAGCTGCTTTTCTTGAACAAAAGGTTCTCCGCCAGTTAGCTTTAAAATAGCACCACATTTAAGATGTTCAACGAAATTATTTTCTTCCATCGTTTGAAAAATCTCTAAAAAAGTCATTTTATTTTTTACAGACCATGAAATAAAAGAGTCACAACCGTTAGGTGAGTCAGGTGAAGACCATGCTTTGCACGAAAGATTACACATTGATAAACGCATAAAAACAGATGGTTTACCAATATATTCTCCTTCCCCTTCTATAGTTAGAAAGATTTTGTCGTCAGATAAGAACAATGTTTCTTTATTAATATCAATCATAAATTAACCTCCAATAACAAATTTATAAAGCATTGTACACAACACAATAGCAATCCACCCGATTGGATTAAACAATAGTAAATAAAATAAAGCAAAAATCAAGACAGAGCAAATAGTTAAAAAGTCCCAAAATCCAATTTTACGATCTTTTGGTACCACTTTTTCAAACTTAGCTGTAATTATTTCAAGATCTTTTTTCATAAATTGCACTATTTAAATCGTGTTCCCAGACCTCTACCTTATTAAGCCAACAACGACCTACAGACATTTCTTTGATCATAGGATCAACTGTCTTAAAGCACCACTCGGCCGTCTTTTCAATACCAACACCATCCATAATTTTAAGAACACAACCACCAAGTTGGTCTAATTCTTTAAAGTGCTCGAGTAATGGGTCGTCTTTTGCAATACAGAGAGTATGATCAAATTGATCCTGTAAAACCTTTTTAACATCTTTTAAGCCACCAAAATTAATAACCCAGTTCTTATTATCTAAACCTGTACAACCGAACCAAAATTTAGCCATTAAACGATACCCGTGAACATATTTACAGTGAGTGCCTTCAGCTCTCCATTGACGGAAAGCACAAGAACCGAGCTCTATAATCTTAGTTGATTCAAATCTTACCATTAGGCTTGTTGTAATGGAATTATGTTTAAGTCTTTTTTAAAGAAATTAAAGACTGATTGTGTCCAAGAATCTTCATAATTTTCTTCTTGATAAAAGACAATATTATCTAATTTAGTTGAGCCATTCAAGCTACGCTTAAGCTTTTTAGATAGAGATACCATTTTAGTAATATCTTTTTCATCCCATTCAGCTCCAACGTTAACAGAAGAAGCAAACAAAAGGGCTTCTAAAAGCATGTTTGCCTCATCTTGCTTGAGTTCTAGTGTTACCGTACTACTATTTTTCATATAGCAGTATTATACTAACTCTAGAACTTATTTCAACTTTTTATTAAACAAGTTATAGATATCTTTATCAAACTTATCGTACAGGTCAACAATGATTTGTTTTCTTTCTTGATCCGAGACATGTTTATACATATCTCTTATTTGAGATGCACTGGTTATATTTTTACCTAATACTTTAAAAGGAAATGTTTTTCCGACTTTTATATACCCTTTTTGACCCATAGGTAAGAGCGGCATGCTCTCTACGTATTTTGCAAAATAGCTTGGTGATCCGTCTTTTTTAGGCTTGTATGAAAATCTATCAACATCTTTTTCAGATACAACATATATAAGATGATCTTTTGTATCATTATATTTTGATGTTATTTCTTTTGCTACATATGTACTAACAACCTGCATTATTCTATTACTAGGTATGCCGGCTTTTTCTAATAAAAATTTACGCTCTTGAAAATTAAATGGTGATTTTTCGTTAACTACATTTGAAGTAGCAACCCATACATCTGCTTCAGGGTACTCTTGTACTATAGAATTATAAATCATAGCGTGCCCTCTATGAGCAGGCTGAAATCTACCGGGGTAAATTATAACTAATTTCCCATCTCTTGTTTGTTCTGTAAAAAAACTATTAAAAGCTATCATTTGAATTTCTTTTCTCTTGGTACGGCAAAGTTAGCTCGTGAAAATTCTAATCTATCTACAAGTTTTATTGAATTACCTACATGATCAACGGCAACAAAACCTTCTGGTTTTGTAACTTTAAGTGTGCCATCTGGTTGAGCTATAAATTGTTTTGATTTTACAGCGTTACTATATTTTGTAATAAAAATTTTTTTAATTTCAGCAATTTTTTCAGTTATACTAAATATGTTAATAATTGAAAGTTTATTTTGTTTGAAAAATTCTAACGCTTTATTTTTGTTTTCTGTTTTTTTCTGCCTTGTAGCATCAGTTTTTACTTTTTCAGGGTTGTTTATTTCAGCATCTTTTCTATCATTAAACCATTGAATAAAATCGTCAAAATTTTTATCTAAATCTCCAACAAATTCACCTCTTTTAATTAAAAAGTTTATAAATGTGTTAGCATCTATATAAAATGTTGTAGGTAATGTAGTCCAGTTTATAATCTTTGCAGAATTTTGTATAAATTTTAAACTTTTTTCAACTATTTTTTTTTCTTGTTCTGTTAAAGTAACAAGCCCTGACATATCTTTGAATTTTGCATCATCTACCCATACATCTGGTGTTTGATTAAATTCAGCAGCTGATACATCTGGAGATTGTTTAAGTTGTTTAAAGGATGGTCCTGTAAGTCTTGTATGAAATACAATACCAATTTGTGCTCTTTGTACTTTTTTACCTAATTCAGAGTTAGCTTCTACTGCATAGGTAATAGTATTAGGTTTGAAGGTTATTAATTCTTCGCCTTCATAGTTAACTCTACTCAAAGATGCTTTATCAAACATAAAATCACCTTGATACATGTTTTGTTTAATAACATTTGGTAAATACAATAAAGCTAGTTTAAGTTTATCCGCTAAACCCGGACTCTCACTATAATATGTAGCAATATCTTGTACAGTATAACATGCTTTTGCTGTTTTTGCTCCAACACCTTTAGTACCTACAAAAAAACGTCCATCTTCAGGATTGTAACCACATATTAATGCAGGCGCGCCATCATACTTTACTGTTGTAAAAATTTTTGAATCAGTACTTCCTTCTAATACCCGAACAAGTTCATTAATAAACTGAACAGCAAGATCTAAACCTTGTTTTTGGCCCTTCAATACAAGCTCTTCAAGATGTGTAAGGTGATGTATAATACCTTCACCAGCAGCTTCTTGAATAGATATGGTTTTACCTGTGCTTTCTTTAAAAAAACTATAAAAAGCTTGTTCAATCATAACGCTCTATTATTTAAGCGTTAGGAGATAGCGTAGTCTATTAATAACTGCAAGGATTTCGTCTCTAATATTGAGACAATCAGTATCTTTAACTGAATCATGCATTTCAGCAAACGGTCCGGACAAATAATCGTTTAATTGAATAAGAATATCTTCAAGATCAATTTCGTCCTGATTAACTAAACCTAAATCAATTGGGGTTTCGAAAATTATTCTACCATACTTACCTTGATGTACTTCCACTAAACTATCGATTAAATCGTCT
>Ga0214923_10002606_pt1 | contig 23704 bp, 23 predicted proteins | sample LL1510_MetaG_FD_177993 | JGI IMG/M metagenome (GOLD analysis project Ga0214923, IMG submission 177993) | Freshwater microbial communities from Lake Lanier, Atlanta, Georgia, United States - LL-1510 | ecosystem: Environmental > Aquatic > Freshwater > Lake | place: USA: Georgia | collected...
TGGGGCCTAAAGGAGTTTCATTTTAAGTTCAACTAAACATCAAACGGCCTACAAATTCCGCAACGTTGGCTCGGCCGACTGGCCGTTTGAACCCTTTCTAGGTCCACTCAAAGGGTGCAGGTAATGAACCTTACCTTTCAATTCTTAAGTTATCAAAGAAGTTCAAAAGGAAACGACTGGTCATCCGAGCAAAGCTTAAGTTATTGATTTAATGATAATTTTTTGGTGCGGCGCACTAACAAAACCAAGCATAATTCATCGTCCCCTCTGTGGTAAACTTTAAGAAAAAGGTGAGGTTGTCAATGTCCACATGCGCTAGATGTGTCATGCCAGAAGTGAATCCCCATATTTTTATGGACCAAGAAGGGATCTGTAATCTCTGCAGAAACCATGATGAAGAAACTCAAAAAAAAGAAAATGATCGAAAACTGTTAGAAACGGACCTCCTCAATATCCTTCGAAAAAATAAAGGCAAAGGAAAGTATGATTGTCTTGCCATGTGCAGTGGGGGAAAAGACAGCACGGCTTCACTTTATTACATGGTCACTCGCTATAAGTTGCGCACTCTTGCTTTTACTTTTGACCATGGATTTGAAACGAATGAAGCGCTCGATAATATCAATCGCGCAGTAGAAAAACTGGGAATCGACTTTCTGTATTTTAAAACGAATTACATGAAAAAGTTTTTTTCTAAAATGCAGGAGTATCAATCGAAAGCGGTTATCTGCCATCCTTGCTCGATGTGGTACATGGATCTTACTTACGACATGGCTGCTCGCTTCGACATTCCCTTGATCGTTGCTGGCTGGACAAAAGGGCAATCCACCACTTCTACTCCTAATATCATGTCCAAATGTGCTTGCAGTGCAAAAGAATTAGAGTTTAAAAATATGGCAGGCCACACACAAGAATTTATTCAGAAATTGAAAAAAGATCCCGAAACTCCTCAGTTCAAAGATTTTCCTGAATCCATGGAAGAAGTTCTGGCCCGAGCTAAGAAAAAAGGACAAGCGACTGTTATATCGCCTCATTGGTTTTTGCCCTTTGAGGAAGAAGTCTATGTTGCCGAAATTCAGAAGGAGCTCGGTTGGGAGCAGCCCAAGCTCAGTTACCCGGCGAAATCCACCAACTGCGAATTGAATTTCTTGTCTGTACACAATGCTTTGAAACACTATGGTTACACTCACTACCATGTTGAGTTCTCAAAAATGATTCGTAAAGGACTCATGACACGCGAAGAAGCTCTCGAGCGGCTTGATTTTTCGCAATATAGAGAAGACTACATGCAGGAACTAAGAGATCGAGTGGATGAAAAGAAGAACAAGGTTGGATGATTGCCTAGGATAAATTTGAATGTCTTCTCCGGCAGTTTACTTTTTTGTTCACCGACACTAATTCTGAAGATCTGACAGTAATCTGTTAATCTTTTGAGCAACCAGAATATTACCTTGGTTAGTCATATGCCCCCCGGGAAAAAAAAGGGCTTGGTACTGGTTGTAATTTGTCAAATATATCTCTTCTAGGGTGGAATCGATGTTAATGGTGGGAATATCAAGTTTCTCAGCACAATTTAAAAATATCGCTAAGTCCTGATCACGTTCGTATTTTTCCTTTCGGGGACTCCAGTAAGCTTGACCTAAAACCATAAGCTTGGCTTTATTCTGTCTAGTAATCTTCCTAATTTCTTCCAAGATCAGGCAAGAGACCTCTTGGAAACTCTGCTTGGTTATCATATGACTTGGATAGTTCTCATAAGGTGTCGCACAGCTCCAGAACCTTGGAAACCAATTTGAAAAAAAAGTATGTAGGATGAAACTATGTCCGAGAATTGACCGAATGGGCTTCAGCCTGTTTTCCTTTTTTTCTTCTCTCTCATCCCGCTCTCTCAAAGAGAGAGCCCCCCCGTTTTTTAGGAAGAAAGGTTTTCCTCGAGTGTAACATGAGGATGATGAAATTTTATGGGTAACCGTAGTTCTTTTAAGAGTGTTGCTCATGGTACTTAAGACCACTAATTTTGGCTTAATCAAAGATAAATCACGGCTAAGCTTTAAAAATATTTGATCGAGACCATATGAGTTTACACCGCCATTGATTACTCGCACCTTTTGAATTGCCTGTAGATGATGCGGCCATGTTTCATCATCACTCACCTCATCCCCAAAAGTGAATGAATCCCCAATTGCCAGAATGGGGCCTTTGTTAGCCCTGAGATTTATTTTCCAGGAATTGGGATTTAGTCGATATCCTAGCTGATCTAATGTTACCCTAAAAAAATGATAATCCACTTTAAACCCAAAGTAGCGTTCCTTGAAATCAACGAAGCTCGTGTCACTGTTGTTACGCCAACCGAGTTCTTTATCGAAGGTAAATAAATTACCTGGTCGACGGTTATCTCTCTCGAGAATAAAATTTGTTCTAAAATTAAGTGGCTTGTCCGCAAGCAATCGTGCAGCATAATCCGTGGAAATAACTGTTAAAAACGAGTAGACAGATAATAGCAAACAAGCCCTAACAAATCTCACGAAAATCTTTCTAAGAAAAAAAACAATCTAAGTCCAAAACATTGATAAAAATGTGTTTATAAGCCTAATACTAAATATTGCAAGAGCTTATCATAAATTTTAATGTGTTACAAAATCAGTGGATACTGGTGTTCATTTGGTTACACATATGATTATTTTTTGCTAGGCTAGTGGCTTGAATTTGCTCATAACCTCACAATACATCTTTTCCGTAATAATGCCCGTGCATCAAGTGTGCGCACGTCATGATACACTCAAGCTTTCACTCAGTGCGCTCTCCAATCAAAGCATCTCCAGAAGTCAGTTTGAGGTAATCATCGTTGACAATAGCTCGGACGAGGCTCATCAGCTCAAATCAATTGTTGGTTCCTTCCAAAACTTAATTCAGATAAAGTGTTTTCGTGAGAAGAAACCAAGTTCTTACAGAGCCAGAAACAGGGGGGTCGTTGAATCAACGGGAAGAATTCTCGCTTTTTTAGATAGTGATTGTATCGCTGACCCAACTTGGCTTGAGGAGGGTTTGAACTTTTTTGAGCGGGATGGAAGTGAGTTCATAATAGCTGGAAAAATCAGACGAATTTCAAAGAGCCGAACAGGCAACCTTATAGAACGACATGAAAAGCTTTTTACATTGAATCAAAGACGGAATGTCCTTTCAAATAATTTTGGTGCTACGGCCAATTTAATGTGTACCCGAAACTTATTTTTTAAGGTAGGCCCTTTCAGATCAGACCTTTTGTCTGGTGGGGATGTTGAGTGGTGCCATCGGGCTCAATTGAAAGGGGCTAAACTAATTTATACTCCTCGGGTGGTTATTTACCATCAACTGGTTAGTTCGCTGGGTGATCTTTTAAAGCGTTATCGACGAAAAGCGGGAGGAACTTATAAATTAAAAAAAGAAAACCTCTTTTACATTAATACAAAACCTTACCGGGGATTTAATCCAAGTGCTTTTCTCACCCGAAAACTTTTCTTCCATCCAATAAGGATCATGCACATCTCAATCCTAATAATTCAAAAGCTAGAAGGACTTTTTTGTTTTTTTGGGAAGAAGCCAATTCACGGCTAAAACCTGATTATCTTTTGCGCCCTCATAGTTTGGGTCTAGGCGGCATCTCTTTTTTACAATCGGGAGATAATCGAGACTCATAAAAGCGCAAACAGTACATCAACCTTTGGTTTCTGCACCATTTGCTTCTGTCTTCATGACAAGCTCCAGTAACTCGCTTGGTCATTGCTCTATAGTTCTTACATTTCATAGAAACTTGTTCCCAGTTATCATCTAAGCAGTTCCAAACGGCTTGAAACAACGCCCTGTTCGGATCCTCCGGACTATTATCCTTGAGGTTAAATAGGACTTTAAAATCGATGTCATCACGGCCACGACACAAATTAGATATATCATCTTTGCACATCACTTCAACACGCTCACTTATCTCAGGCGTATCAGCTGCACGACATTCTGGCTCATTCTTAAATGGATAATATTTGTCCAAAAAAAAGCCAACATCCAAATTATCCTTTTCACAAAAATCAAGCCCCCCGTTGAAGTTGTATAAGGGTTGGCCGTTGAATTTAGCAGAAATAATTTTTAGTTTGGTCACTATTTGCCCCCTATTCCTGCAACTGTCGTAAGCGGCTAGTTGACAAGCTCTCTGGTTTTCAACTTTTTTTATTTCCTGACACTCTTTTTTTCCATCACAATGTCTGAAAGATTCGGCTTCTTGGCCTGGACAAGCCTGACGAGTTATATTCAAAACACAATCCTTCTTGCAACCTGCCAAAAGTACGAGGAGACCCAAAAGAAGTAGGAATTTCATCTTTTTACCTTTCAGATTTAATCAAGTTAACTCCGAAAATTTTAATGCACCTTTTATCTTAATGCGATAGCATTTTCTTAAATGATGAAAAAATCATTGTTTATTATATTGGTGAGCTGGATCAGCCTTCGATGTTACTTTTGTTTCTCAGCAGAGAGCGTTGAGCGCGTGGAGATTCAATGTGCAAAAGAAATTAGCACCCTATGTCAATCAGAGATTAGTCAGACGCAAACGAGCAAACTGAATTCAAATATATATGAAACACCAGAGATTAAAAATATTTATATTTCGATTTGGAGCTGTTTGGAAAAGCATAAAGAAAAAATTTCAGCACGCTGTAAGTCTTATAAAGATCTGGCAGCTCGACTTCGAGTGTCCTGCTCCAAAGACATCGCCAAGTATTGTAAAAATGTAAGGATGATGGCATGTCTCCGTCAGAACATTACCCAATTGGATAGCTCATGCCGTGATTTAATCCCACCAATTCTTCAACACTAGAGATAGATCTTTTAAAAAAACTCCTGTCTCCTCTTTGTTTCTGGATAGTCTCGCTCGTGCCCCCCCCCATGATAGGTACAATTCGAGCAGAGCCTTAGAGAAGAGCGCCCAATGCAACTGAGCACAGTACGATACCTTTTGAAAACTTCGCTCTGCCACAGATCTTCAATTCTCTGATTCCTCAGAGAACCTACCTTTACCTCTGAAAAAAAGTCAGCGCTACATAGCACTACATCTCCGTTGGCTGTCACGTTCATCATGCTGGAAGGCCGCATACAGTTTTTATCTTGGAAATGGTTAGAATCAGGCAAGGGAATGTTTCCTCCCCTTGATTCAACAAATTTCGTTTCGTTTTTAGGTCGACGATCTAATAATATACAACGACTAAATGAGATGTCTTGAAATTTTTCAAAAGCTATTTCATCGTAGACACTTACTCCCACCGAATCTAATCCACTATCAAATAACACATTAAGTTTTTCCTTTGTTAACAGATCGCCATTTGTAACTAAAGACAAGTAGCTTTTTGGAAGCTCCTTCCGACTATACTCAATGATCTGCTCAATTCTCTTGTCTAGTAACGGCTCATTAATTCGATACCATGATAATCGGCCTGAAAAGTTGAAGTCCTTCAAATTTTGGACAATTCTTCTTATCAATTCCCAACCCATCAACACCGATTTCTCCCGAACCTCTGACAAGCCAAACTTGCAAAACCAACACTTTCGATTACACAGGTTATGGGTCTCTATCGTTAGAGTTTCTGGTAAAACATTTGTATTCGGTTCTATTTGCATTGATTAGTATTATATTAACTTGTATTTCTAATGTAAAATTAAGTCATGAACTTGTTTTCATCAAAACTGAGAAAAGTGGTAGTTCAAAGCCTTCAAATTCACGCTACCCAAGCTTGTAATTTTTCTTGCGATGGCTGCACTTCATTTAGTCAATTCAAACTCAAAGGGATGCTTTCCGTTGAGGAAGCGAAGGAATCTTTGGATGTTTGGAAAAAGAAAATTCATCCGAAGAAAGTTTGCCTTCTTGGCGGAGAACCGACATTAAACCCAAATCTTTGTGAGCTCCTTATCCTGATTTCAAATGCATTTCCTGCCAAGACAACAAATCGAATTTTGACCACTAATGCCTCATTTATTGATCGACATCCAAAGCTTGAGGAAACTTTGCGAAAATTTGATATCGAATTGCGAATCAGCTTACACTCCGATGACGCAGAGTACTTAAAAAAGATGGGCAATGTGATCAAGCAAATCGAAAGGTGGCGAGGGGTCAGAAAGCTCTTTACAAATAATTCTGGAAAGCCAATACCCGGATTTAAGTTTAATGATGAAAAGTGGACCCAAAGATATCGAGTTGACGGGAAAAATATTTTCCCATTTGATCACGGCAACCCTCGAAAAAGCTGGGAGGTTTGTCCTGCTCGCGTGAATATTCAGCTTTACGACGGCAAATTATGGAAATGTCCAATTATTACTTATTTCAGATTGGTTCCCAAAGAAAACCGAGCTGATGAGGCTTGGGAAAAATATTTAAATTATGAGCCTCTACTTCCTACCTGCTCACATGAGGAATTAAAAAATTTTATCTCTCGGGAAGAAGAGGAGATTTGTGGGATGTGTCCATCTGAAACTCTACCATTCAGAAAGACTAAGCCTTTCTGAAGATAAATTTGTTAATCTTTCTTTTGAGCACAGAACGTAGATCTGACCTTTCCGGTTCTTTTTCTCTTAACTGTGGCATTTTCGGTCGGAGCGTGAACTCATCTGCATCGGTCATCCAATTGAGCAAATTTTTCTTTAGAAATTCGACCTGGTGAATTTGGGCTGATACCCACTTTCCTGTAAAACCATCCGACTCTTTTGATAACAGAAAAGAAACCATATCATAAAGATTATCGAATTCCGTAGACTCCAACACTGAATTTGGTGACAAGCTCTTCCTCGGAACGCGATGGGAGCCGGGAGCTACGATATTAATATCTATCGGCTCCTGTTCCCACTCTAAAGCAAGAGTTTCAACCAGCCGTATTAGTCCGGCTTTTGCCGCTGCAGCCGAACTAAACTTCTCTCGACCCCTATCTGCACCACCCCCTGAGAAACAGATTATCTTTTTTCTCGAAGTGCTGTCTCCTCTCTTCAAAAGTGAAAAAAGCGCTGAGATTGGATAAAACGATCCTTCCAAACAAGTACGAATAGGAATCGCCCAATCTCGCATCGGAATGTCCATAGCCAATTGTTGGGGGCCTGAATGGCCAGCGGCCAAAATTATTGCATCGAGATGAGACCAGTTATTCTTTTCCAAATCTCCAATCAGTCCCCCCTCCAGATCCAAGGGATTACAAACATCACAAATTGAATAACCCGTGAAGGGTATCCCAGTGGGTGATGTTGCAACTCCCCAAACCTGATGGCCTGCACCCAATAATCTAAGCCCGAGACTTTTACCGATTCTTCCAGAGGCGCCCGTAATCAGAATCTTCATTTCTTAATGCTAATCAAAACACTTGGAAAAACAATTAAAAATTGGTCCTACAAACTAAAGCTCAATCAAAACATCTGAATATTTCTGTCTTGGTAAAAATCATTTATTTGTCTCAAGATTAATATATTTTTTTCTTATTTTATCAATCTCCGATTCAGAAATGTCCTGGGATAGCCGCCAAGGACCAGGCAAAAATTCGATTCCTGAAAATGCAGAAAAGTACTTGTTTAGAGATGAAATAATTTGGTCATCAGACAATTTTAAATTCAACTGAGATACGATAAATCGTGAAATATAAAAGGCAGCTAATGCATTTCCCCTTTCATCCCAATGTAAGTCATTTGGGTAACTTACTTGCTCAGCTTCAAAGTCAACGAAATCCGTCCGGATCTGGGAAAGAAGATTTAACACATCAAGTTCCTTGGGAAACAAAGGTTCCATTGCGCTAATATTTTCTCGTGGAATTAAAACCAAAAAAAATCTACCCCCATCTCTTTCGACTTCAGATTTCCATTGCAAAAGAAACTTAAGAAACATTTTCCATTGAGAGCCAATGCCCTCGACACCCTCATCCTTCAGCTTTTTCAATATTTCCTTAGGCTTGTCAGATTTCATCCGACTCCATACTTCTTGTTTGAAATTCTCCATTTCCAAAAGCTCTAAATTCTGGGGAGTTGAGACAGTTCCCGATTGGTTTCGCATAATTGATTTCAATTTGGAGAAAGATTCTAAAAATAAATAAGTAAGATTCAGCCGGGAAAGTGCCGAGATGTAGAACGGAATCCGCTTGGAGCCAACATGGACTAACTGACCCTCTTCATCCTCTTGGTAAAGTTGCGTTTCATATAGAATCCTAATATGTCGCCTGATGAAAAAGAAAAAAACCAGCTTTGGCTTTACTATTTTTTTGAAAGAACGATATTGAGTATAGCTTTGATCAATACCATACCCCTCAACTCCGAAATTTAAGACATTGAATGGCAGCCCAGAATTGTTCAACACATAATCGATCGGCTCACTCAGTGAAAACTGAGTTGGCATTCGAATATTTTCCAAAAGAGAATCACCAAAAAGAGCAATGTTGAAGGTTTCGCTCTCTTTACCGAGATGAAAATTCCGAGATTGTCTTAATCCTAGGTTATTGTAAACACTCCTGTGAGGTTTTCCAGTTCTCGGGCTATGAAAAAATTGTGTCTCATTTGGGAGACGAGAATAAATTAATTCCTCGCTGGGTTTATAAGAAATCTCCGAAGCATAACGGTAGCGATGATTAAAATACTTAAGGTATAACTCACAAATTAACAAAGCAAAAAAACTGGAGACAGAAATCAGTAATATCTTTATGTTCATAAAAAAGGTTCCCGATTATAATCGGAGATATACGTGCTGATCAATAAACAATCTTGGCTGAGAGCTCTGATCTTTTTTAGTGGATCTTTCTTTGCATTAATCCTTTGCGAAGTTGTCTTGCGATTTTACTTTAAGATGAGTACGAACTACGACATCGAAATGTGGCGATACGCATCATTACTCAAGCAAAAAACTGAGGATAACCGTTTTCACATCCATCGCCCTAACCAAAAGGCTTGGCTGATGAAAGTTGAGGTTAAAATAAACTCCTTGGGTTTTCGAGACCGCGAGTTTTCTCTTCCAAAGCCGGAAAATGTCTTTAGAATTTTAGCCCTAGGAGACTCTGTGACATTCGGCTGGGGAGTTTCCGTTGACAAAACTTTCACCAAACTAATTGAAGAGCGAATCAATGAAGACCAGAATTTTAATAAACTCTTGGGAAAAACAGAGTTTATTAACATGGGAGTCGGAAATTATAACACGGAGCAAGAAGCAGAATCTTATCTAAAAGTTGGTCGACTTCTTCAACCCGACGCAGCCATCATTTTCTTTTATATCAATGATGCTGAACCTACGCAGACTAAAACCCCCAACTTTCTAACAAACCATTCCTTTTTAGCAGTCTTTTTTTTACAGCGAATGGAGCAATTACGCTCCTACTTTGAATTTGATAGGCACTACATAACGTATTACCAAAAAACTTTTCGAAATAATAACCTGTTGAATTTTCAGAACCATATCAAGAAGCTGCTAACAGATCTTCAAAACGATGGAGTTAGACCAATTGGTGTCATCGTTCCAGAAATAAGAGCCCTAGCAAATTATCCATTCCTGGACTACCATAAAGAAGTATCCGCAAGTCTCAGAGAAAAAGGAGTTGAAGTGGTCGATTTACTACCAGTTTTTTTGGGAAAAGATCCGAAAGATTTAATGGTCGCATCGGATGATCCCCACCCCAATGAAATGGGACATCAAATTATTGCCAAAGCAGTATTTGATGCCATTAAACAAAGAAAGTTAATTCCATGAAATTATTTTTTTCTGAATTGCTGCACTATGCCCGTACACATAAACGTTATTGGATGGTGCCTCTTTTGGTGATTTTTACGATTATGGGGTTATTGGTCGTAATCGCTGAAGTGGCTCCCATTGTATCTCCCCTCATCTATACTTTGTTTTAAGGGCTCGAAAAAATGAAAGTTCTTGGCATCTCATGTTATTTTCATGACTCTGCAGTCTGTCTTGTTGAGGACGGGAAAATAACCTTTGCAGCCCAAGAAGAACGATTTTCACGAAAAAAAAATGATGCTGCTTTTCCCAAAAAAGCGATCCGGGCATGCCTTCAAAACAGGAGACTTTCGCTCTCAGAAATTGATTCAGTGGTATTTTATGAAAAACCCCTTCTGAAATTTGATAGAATAATTCATAGTCACATTTTAGCCTGGCCAAATTCGCTGGCGGTTTTCATCTCAGCAATGGAACGTTGGTTGGGTAAAAAAATGCGAATCCGAGCGCATCTTCAGTCTAATCTCCCAGGTATCCGCCAGATTCTTTTTAGCAGGCATCATGATTCCCATGCTGCAGCTGCCTTTTATGCATCAAATTTCTCGAAAGCCACAGTCATAACCATCGACGGAGTGGGTGAATGGTCAACTACTAGTTTATTTTCAGGAAACGAAACCACCTTACATCGGTTAAAGGAAATTCGCTTTCCTCACTCTCTTGGATTATTTTTCAGTGCATTCACTGATTATTTGGGTTTCGAGGTTAATGAGGGAGAATATAAGGTAATGGGGTTAGCCCCCTATGGAGAGCCCACTTACCTCAGTGAGATCGAGCACTATATTAAATTCTTTGATGACGGAAGTTTTTTTCTTAATATGGAAAGTTTTGTCTTTGACAGAAGCAAACAAATGCTTAACTGTAAAAAAGCCAAAGAAATTTTTGGGATTTCACGGCGACAGCCTGGGGAGCCCATTACCCAAAAACATAAAAACCTGGCATCGACGATTCAAAATACTCTCCAGAAAGCTGTACTCAAGTTAGTACAAGAAGCCGTAAAGTTAACGGGGGAAAAAAAGGTTTGCTTGGCTGGGGGAGTTGCACTTAATTGTGTGGCAAACACCCACGTATTACGCGAGGCAGGCTTAGATGATTTATTTGTGTTTCCAGCTGCTGGAGATGCTGGGGGGGCTGCTGGAGCTGCCCTTCTCGCTTACTATCAGCTCTCTGGACACGCCCGAAATTATGAGGGATTTACAAGCGCTTATCTAGGACCTGAATACTCTCAGGACGAAATCGATGAGTATCTATACCGAGCCGAAATTCCCCATGAAAAACTAGAAAATGAAGACTTGTTTTTTAGAGTTTCTCAACTTCTCGAGAAGCAATTTGTTATCGGATGGTTTCAGGGAAGAATGGAGTTCGGTCCCCGAGCTTTAGGAAACCGAAGCATAATTGCAGATCCCAGATATCGGGCAAATTGGGAACGGGTGAATTTGAAGGTTAAGTTTAGAGAAGATTTTCGACCTTTAGCTCCTACGGTGATGGAGGAGTACAGCCAGGAATTTTTCGATTTTGGCCGACCAAGCCCTTACATGACCTTTGTCTGTGCAGAAATCTCTGGGAAATTACCGGCGGTAACTCATGTAGACGGAAGTACGAGACTTCAAACAGTATCTTTTGAACAAAATCCAAGATTTCACCAACTACTTAAGACATTTTACCAATTATCTGGTGTACCAGTTCTCATCAACACCTCCTTTAATACCTCAAAAATGCCTATTGTATGCTCTCCTCAAAATGCTTTCCAATGTTTTGCGGAGTCGGACCTAGATGCTATTGTCCTTGGTAATTCATTAATTTTGAGATCAAATATTAGATTTTTAGATAGAAAGAGGAATGCTTGCTAGATAAGAAAAAAGCGCTGGTACTTTTCTCGGGAGGCTCCGACTCGACATATTGTGCTGCCCATCTTGCTGAGCAGTGTTCAGAAATACATCTTTTAACCTATGATCGCATTTCATTTTTCGGCTCAAAAGCAAACACTGAGAAAAATTATGACCGACTTTGTAGGATTTATGGGAGACATATCTTTGTTCGTAAAGTCGTTTCTATAGAAAAACTCCACCAGCGAATCTGCTTTGAAAACTATTTACAGATTGCGCTGAAAGCTAAACTCGCGGTAACAGCACTTACCTTTTCTAAACTCGCAATGCATTGGTTTTCATGCCTGTACTGTGTTAAGAACGGAATTGAAATCGTAGCTGATGGGGCGGTTCCATACATGAATATATATCCTGACCAGAATAAAATTATAGCACTCGATCAGTTACGTGAATTCTATGCCGCTTTTAGGATTGACTACCAGAATCCAGCTTATGAAGTGTGGGATACTATTGAGGAGAGACTATTTGACAAAGGAATTACAGACCAACCTGAAATCAGGGGAACAGCTAAGGATACGCAAGTTACGTACGCTGAACAGGTAATCTTTGCATTTTTTCTCAAATACTATGTAAAGCGATATGGAATGACTCAGTATGAAAAAATAATGGCCGATCTTTATGCGGACAGACTTCGGTTGATTAGTCGTGACATTAGGAGCCAAAGTGGCATCTAATCATCCTTTCAATAAGATTCATAATATAAACCAACGATTTAATAAATTTTTTGATTTTCCCCTTTATCTTATTTCAATTTTAATTTTATTACTTTTTTTCTTTTCGTCCTATCATATTAGAATATTAATTTCGTTCCTCATCAATATTCTATTCAATCGGCCCATAGTTTATTTAAACTATTTAAGCCGATTTTTTGCTAAACCAATTCAAATCATCTTAGTTTCGATTTTGTATTTGCTTTTGTTTGGTACTTATTCGCTTTTTCTAAAGATTTTTCTTTTTGCTACTTTTTTTAGAAAACCAGCTCAGGTTAGTACTTGGGTTTCCCCTGAGCCACACGAAATACCGAATGACTTAAAATTCCAAAGTTAAACTTTTGAAATAGAGCATGACAAGAAAAATTAAACCTCAATCAGAATATCTGAGATTCATACTTTTTTGTGGGGTGATCTTAACGCTATCTCTGCTAGTAGGACTAAAATCATCAGGCGCCCTCATTGATTTGTTCTGGCAAAAACCTAGTCGATTTTCTGGAAGAGATCTGCGGTTTTGGCCTCCCAATTTAAATTTTCAGATACCAAATCCACGAGCTGATAGCTCTACAAAAAAAGTACTTTATCTCCAGACTGATCAGTTAGGTTCATTGGTGGAAGGCCACAACAAGAAAAGACTTTTATGGATTTTTGGTGATAGTGGAGCGGCTGACCTCTGGACAAGACCGCAAGAACGCTGGACCAGTCTTATTAAAATTCCAAATTCTAACTTTAGCATTCCTAAGTTCAATTTCAATCACATTGAAGAACTTCTTGAGCATCTGTTTAGCCAAAGTAATGTGAAACCTCGGTGGATTGTCTTGGGAACGGGGTTTCTTGAGCACAGTCACGGATTTCGAATACCCGACTTAAGCCCCTTTTGGATTTGGGGCAAGCCAGCAACGACTCATAGTCTCTTTGAATTCTTTTGTTTTTTTTGGTCTTCGTCGCAATGCAAGTCTCCACAACCCACAGAAAAAGACTTTTCGCCCACCCGCCCCTGGCCTGAAAAAATACAAGCTTCCCAAATTAGGAAATCAACAGATACCTATTTTCGTGGGCTTGCTAAATTGAAAAAAAACCTAAAATATTCCGATATCATTTTAATTGGTTTGATTTTTCCATTTGAACCCAAACGGAAGGAGTACTCAAGAGAAATGATTTCGCTGCTTAGAGAAGGATATTCATCCCATTTCATTCCATTTCTAGATGTTGAAAGGTGCTTTGAGAACAATTCAGATGGGGATTATTTTTTAGATTCTGGAAGAAGACTCTCCCTGGTAGGCAATCGACTTTTTTCAAAATGTTTTGAAGAAGAGTTTCGGGTCTACTTAGATGAGACATAGTTTTTTCTGAATTTATTATCAAGTCTTTTTGACAACTCAGGCACGCCCCCTTAGACTAAGCATTTTTATGATCCCACTTTCCTCCGCTCAAATTCGACCGACCAATGCTTGCCAACTCGACTGCTTGGGTTGTTGGTACTACGGACAAAATGTTGATGGGAAATCCACAGATTGGAAAAGAAAAAGTCTGTCATTAGAGAAATGTCGAACGCTTTTTCAGGATTTGAATCAAGTTGGCTTTAAGGAATTAGTCATTGCAGGTGGGGGTGATCCTCTGGCTCACCCCCACATTTACGATATTCTTAAAAACGCTAGCCAATACTTTCGGGTACGACTTCTCACAAACCTGCTTCTGTGTAAGAGCCCACTTGATCTCAAACAATCCGGGATAAAGGAAATAGTTGTCAATACTTCTGCTGCCACTGAAAAAACTTTTTTAAAGTTTCACCCAAATCAAAGAGGCAAGTTAATTGATGGTTTTTCTTCATTTGAACGACTTTTATATTTAATTGATACTTTAAAATCTAGAATTCAAATTAAGATGAGCTTTGTTATCAGCAAAGTGAATATGGGAGAAATTTCGCAGTTCTTAGAACTTGTAAAAAAGTTGAATGTCGATGCCTCCTTTAAAAATTTGCGAGATCAAGATTTTGGTTTGGGTCCAGCTGAGCAAAATTTGTTAGAAAGAGAACTTATTAGCCTTAGGGCCTACGCCCAGCGGTTAGGAGTTAAAACAAACCTTGAAACCTTTACCCCATGGGATGCCAACCCTCCATACCAAAACATATCCTGCTACGCCGGATACTATACCACGGTAATTGAAGCAGATGGATCCGTATGCATCTGCTGCATGCCGGGAGCAGACCAAATACCGATTGATAATATCCATCAAAAGAGCTTCGTTGAAATTTGGAAGTCTCAGCGCTACGAGGAGTTTCGAAAAAAATTTGTAAGTAAAAAGTTTGAGCCGTTTTGCAAAGGTTGTGTTTACTTCTCAAGGAATCAGGTAATTAACGGGCGATCCCAACCCGGGGATTGGAGACGATTTCTTTGAATGGGACTCTTTTTGAAACCAGCTCTGGCGTTCGGCCGAGTGCTCCCTTCCGTTTTCTGAAGGGCCGGTGGGAAAATTTTTTGACTCTAAAGCAAAGTCTTTTCTATCGAAAATTACGATTTTATCGAATTGTTTCCCGCTATAAAAAAATTTTGGGGACTATTATTTTCTCATTTTGCCCCCTCATAGAGCATCGTATAGCGGCTTGTTTGGTCGGATATCGCCTCCTCAGAATCCTCACTTTTGCAAAAAATAATATTCCTTTTTATCAGAACTGTCTTTCCTCCGTTAATTTCGAAGGTCTTACTTCAAAAGATGACATTCGACTTTGCCTAGCTAAATTACCGATACTGACCAAAGATATTGTCAGAAGCCAGTTTCCGGATAAAATTCTTAGGCCTCGAAACTCCTATTATTCCCACCTCCTAGCAAAAACCTCTGGAACGACCTCCCAAAGTATTCAGCACATCCGACCAGAAAACGCCGACACTCGGACCTTGATCAATTCAGTAATCAGCTATGAAAAGGGGTTTCTAACTCGTCCAGTATTTGTACTTTCCACTCCACATTGTTCTGGGCTAAATTGCTCACTTACAGGACTTGATAAACTCGTTATTCCCTACTCAACTCGTTCCTTCTTTCTCAGACATCTTGCAGATTTGGTTCCATTACCAACAGATAAAAATATTTTAGAACAAGATCCCGAGGTGTTTCATCAGATCTTACGCATCCTGACTTCTTATCAACCTTCAATTCTCGTGGGTGACCCTGTTTATCTCGCTGCTTTTTCTTGGTTTCTGATTGAAAATAAATTAATTGTTCCGAAAGTTAACTTTATTTTGACAAGTTATGAGTTATTAACGCCCACTCAAAAAACGTTATTAAAATCAGTTTTCCGATGCCCCGTTCATTCTCAGTATGGTGGCTCAGAGGTGTTGGGAGTAGCCAGAACTTGCTCGCACGGATTTTTTCATGAAAGTGAATTCCATGTTCTAGTGGAAGTAGAAAAAAACGGCCTGCCTTCTCAGCCAGGCGAGATAGGAGAAGTTTTGCTCACTGATTTGAGTAACTTTAATATGCCATTTATCCGATATAAGATTGGAGATGCCGTTGAGCGACTTTCCGGCAAGTGTCCCTGTGGTGCACTGCAAAGGCGACTAGGTCTAATTCACGGTAGGTACTCAGACTTATTTTTATCTTCTCATCAAACGCCGATAGAGATTACTCCGCTCATGGTAGATAATATTTTTGAGGGTATCACGGGAGTAAAGTTCTATAGAGTTACTAAAAAAGGTCCTTTCAGATATGAAATTGCCTTCATTCCTTCTTTTTATTTCCGAGAGACCGACATAGATTTAATAGAGTTGAGAGCCAAGGTTTGGCTAGGAGCTCAAGCTGAATTAACCTTTAAAAAGAAGGAGTTTTTCAGGCCTGAAGCTTCAATGAAATTTCGCTTCTCTTTTGAAGAGATCCAAGCGTAATCATGAATTCTATTCGTGAACACTTTCCAGCTCTCAAGCGAATCCAGAATGGAAATCCTATTGTTTTTGCGGATAATGCTTCCACCACGCTAAAGCCCCGATGTGTTATTGATAGCGTCAATTATTTTTATACTCATCTTTGTAGTAATGTGCATCGCGGTGAAAATACGCTTACACAAGAAACGAGTGAACTCTTTGAAAAAGCACGACTTCGCGTGGCTGACTTCATTCATGCCTCTCCGGATGAAATTATATTTGTAAAAAATGCGACTGAAGGTATCAATCTTGCTGGTCATTTAGCAGGACTCACACCAGACTCCCACATACTAAACTCTATTTTCGAACACCACTCAAATTTCTTGCCCTGGTTTCAAAAAGCCAAAGTGGAATTAGTCACACCATTCAGAGATGGAATTTTTGATATCGCATCTTTTGAACAAAAAATTATCCGCGAAACAAAACTTGTTGCTATTTCTCATGTTTCTAATGTTACCGGGGAACGATTTCCAATTGATTCTTTGGTGCATTTAGCCAAGAAATATAAACTTTTAACTTTAGTAGACGCCTCTCAATCGATTTCTCATTTTCCTATAAATGTGCGCGAGCTAGATTGTGACTTCCTAGTTTTTTCAGGACACAAGGTTTTTGGACCGAGTGGGGTTGGGGTGCTTTTTGGGAGAAAAGAGCTTCTTGAAAGAGCTTCGCCATGGATGCTTGGAGGGGGAATGGTGGATTGGGTTGACCAAACTGGCTTTGGACCTCAAAAAGGTTCCTCTAAATTCGAAGCAGGGACCCCAAATGTGGAGGGTGTTTTGGGGTTGGGGAGTGCTCTGGCATTTGTTGACGAACTGGGTTGGAAGACCATCCAGGAAAAAAACGAAAACCTGGCGCTTCACTTTTGGGAGCTTCTTAAAAAAAATACCTCTGTCTCTTTGCATCGGCTTGGAACAGACCTTCCCACTATTCCTATTTTTTCAATCACCGTAAAGGGTTTATCAGGCAGTGAGTTGGTGACTCTTTTGTGCAATCGCTATAACATTATGGCTCGGTATGGAACTCATTGCGCTCAGCCGCTGATGCGATTTTGGAAAATTCCGGGGTCGATAAGATTTTCTATGCAGATATACAACTCTCACGAAGAGGCAAGCCTTATTGCCTCCGGTATCCATCAGATTAATCGAACCTTCACGGGCTTATGAAACATAAAACTTTGATTTTCTTTCTTGGTCTTGCCGTCAGCCTTTTTGTGGGAGAGATCGGAATTCGTATTTTTCGCGGCGAGCTTTTCACTACGTCCAACTTGATTGTGAGAAGGCTTTTCAAAAAAAATGGCGTTTTAAATGGGCTCATTCTCAGTGAACGATTAGGTTGGACATTACCGGATAAACCGATGCGTGTGAGCCGGATGAACTGGGTTCGTTCACTCTTCGGTGAATTGGAATTAGGACGACCCTATGTTGTGAATTCAGCGGCCGGTGTGAGAGTCACTCCTAATGTTTTCAGTAGTCGGTTGAATAATGATCAGCTAATCGTGACGCTTGGAGATTCATTCACTTTTGGGGGGGAGGTTAGTGATGAAGAAACTTGGCCTTTTTACATTCAAGCTATCACTAACAATCAAGTCTTGAATGGAGGGCTCACTCTTTACGGACTTGATCAGTCTTTTTTAAAACTTCAACAGCTACTTAACAATCATAGACCAAAAACCGTGATTCTTTCCATTATGGAACAATCAATCCTGCGGACCCAACGAAAAAGCGAACGGTGGTCCATAACGGCTAATTGGGTTAATAGACCTTATTTTTCAGCAAAAAATGGGAAGCTTGAGCTGAATAATATTTCAAATAATCTCATGAGCCAAGCACAGCATCAAGGTTCGCCCCCCCCTTCGAATTGAAGGATCAAGATTTTGGTTGGGTAAAAGCCACCTGGCGGATTTTATTTTCGGGAGAATAGCATTTGACTGGTGGTTTGGTAGATCCTGGGGGCGAGAAATTCCCGCAGAACTTCTGACGAATCAGGATCCAGGAGAAATATCTTGTTTATTGTTAAAGTCTTACCAAGAGCTATCAATGAAACGCAATTTTCGCCTAATTGTTGTAGGTCAATATTATTGGCAAGACCCTTATAAAACTTATAAATCTGAAGTTATGACTTCGAAAGTTCTTCATTGTGCTCGAGGCTTTGGAATTTTAACAGTCGATCTTGAGAGCAAATTAAGAGAGTTATCGCAAAGTGCACCCGAGGAGTATAATACTCTTTACTTCCCCGGTGCCCACATGACGAATCGAGGTAACTTGTGGGTGGCCCAGGAGATATCTAAGTATTTATAGTTTTTTCCTTGGTCTATGCCGCTTTTCCTCAACGGGTGGCGTGTTTTTTTGACTGATGATGATTAGCCTAGCTCCCCACAAAAACACAACTAGTAGAAAAATTGTGGTCCAAAAATTAACTTCACCAACTGCACCGCTAAGAGCGTACCCTCTAATGCCCCCCTTGCGTGTAAATTCAGAGGAAGAAATAAACCCCAGCTTCTCAAGAAACTGCCCCGCCTGAGAAAACCGATTCATTTTAACGAGATCCGGGAACTGTTTAAGCCAATTCATAACCTGCCCATAGGGAATGCCCACCTGATTATGAAGTGGCTTCTCCCATGGCCAATAAGGCTTAGGAGCTGGGTAAATCCAACACTGAACAGCACTCCAAAGTGCTCCAAAAATCAAAAATACTTTTGTAAGCCGTAGCGTCTTTTTGCCCAAAAAAGAACCCCAATAGCATGTCATTTCAAGGATAATCAGTAAAACTGCCGCATAAGACCCAATCAGATACCGATAACCGAAAGTCCCACCCCGAGTGGGCCAAAAAAGCGTTGCGAGAACTGAAATGTAAAGCCACACCCCTGCCGCTGCCAGAATAGAACTTCCTTTTTTGAAGTATCGAATCCAAAGAAGGAGCCCGGTTAACCAAACCCACTGTGACCAAACGACGCCAAAATCTTCTGCAAAAAGAAACATTTTGAGGCTCTGCCACTGAAAATCAAGAATCATGGGAATAAGATAAGTTCCGTGATACCCCATTACCAGAAGCTTAAAGACCAGAAAAAAACCAATTGCAACTAGAGTAAGTCCTCCAAAAACCCATAAGACTTTTGGAAATTTTTTTCGAAGCAGACTTTTTTCTAGGAAAGCAGGAACCAACAAGACTGCCCCAAAATTTCCGGGACGCGTGAAAAGTAGAACTCCCAAAGAAACAAAGCCCCACGCAAACCGATTCGCCTTAAAAAAATAAATAAAAAGGAGAGACCACAAGAGCTCCGGTGTATGAACCATGAAAGTTCGGGTAGTGGCAAAATAGAGAACCGGAATGTTCATTAAAAAAAGCACGGGAAACCAAGCGGAAGATATAAAATTCTCTAGTGATTTTGGTTCAGCGTCTTTTTTTAAATAGAGCAAAATGGTTTCTTTTATAACGAATAAACAAAGAACCCAGCAGAAAAAACTTGTTAGACCCACCCAAAATCCTGCCCAAGCTTCAAAAGAATCATCGGTCACCAAGGAAAAAAGACGCGCCAAAAACAAAGCAGGAAACCAAGTGATGGTTACACCAGAAAAATGAGAGGTTTGGGGACACTCCTCTGAAAAAATGCCTACCCATTTTTGAGCGGAACACAAATAAGCTCGGTCATCAAAATCGCCGCTAACCCGCATGGCGATACCGGGCCTAAAAAAAAGAAGATAAATAACAACTGAAGAAGTAATAAAGACCCATCGCCAAGTGGATATTTTTTTCACAGTCACTTATTTTAACGGGTTATCTAGCGATAAGCCTAATACTTTAGAAAATCAGGTAACGAGTTCGGTTTCACTTTTTTTACCTGCGGAGTTTTCCTTTTTTCAGTAAAGATACGCATTGTTTTTTGACTTGTGATTTCTATGATACACTTTGCAAGCGTGAAAAGAGCAACAGAAAACAACCTTTCTGGACTGCGCCCCTACCTTTGGAGAGGTACCGAATAAAGTTGTATAAAAGGTTGGATGCCCTAAAACGGCACCTGGGAAAGGGTCCCCGGTGAATGATATAAGGAGCATTCATATGGGAAAGATCAAAAGAAAGTTCGACGTTCAATTCAAACAACAGGTTGCGCAGGCGATTCAGTCTGGCAGCCATTCAGTCAAGGACATCTGCCAAGAGCACCAGCTTCAAAAGCGAACGGTGGAAAGTTGGATAGAGCGATTCTCGGGTGGGCAGCTCACCGAGAAGCCGAGTCTGCGCGAGAAGATGCTGGAGAAAGAGGTCGAGAAACTAAAATCCAAGATCGGCGATCTTGTAATGCAGATCGACCTTTTAAAAAAATTCCACGAGATGCTGGCAAGGAAGAAAAGCGTCAATTCATCCGTAATCACTGCAAGGAATTTGGCTCAATTCCAAGAGCTTGCAAAGCAGTAGGGCTGTCAGTCAGTACTTACTATTACAAACCAAGAATTGAACCTAGTGAAAGACAGAAGAAAGACGCAGCTGTGAGGGACCTCATCGAAAAAGTGCAAGCGGAGTTTCCATTTTATGGATATCGCCGTGTGCACTGGCACTTGAAAAAAGTAATGGGGGAAACGGTTAACACAAAGAAGATTCGTCGAATCATGGACGAATACGGGCTAAAGGCTGTGATTTGGAAAGGGTTCAGAGTTAAGACCACAGACTCTGACCACGAGCATGGCTACGCACCGAACCTTCTGCCAGGAAAAGTGATTACTGGAGTCAATCAGGTATGGGTAACAGACATTACCTACATTTGCATTGCAACTGGATTTGTTTATCTTGCAGCGATTCTGGATTTGTTTTCTAGAAAAGTAATCGGCTGGGCAATTTCGAAATCTCTTCACCACTCCATGTGTCTTGAGGCACTTAAGATGGCGATAGAAACGAGAAAGCCACCCAAGGGGTGTATTCATCACTCAGATCGTGGAGTCCAATATGCTTGTCCTGGGTACCGGGAATTTGCCCAGAAGTTTGGGCTTATTATTAGCATGTCGGCTAAGGGTTATTGCTACGATAATGCGTTCATGGAATCTTGGTTCAAAACACTAAAAGCGGAGGAGGTCTATCTCACAGAGTACTTAACATTCGCGGACGTAATTGCCAGCGTCCCCAAATTCATTGAAGCGGTCTACAACTCGAAGCGGCTTCACTCGTCGCTCGGTTATTTTTCTCCAAATGAGTTTGAAATTCTGGCAGAAAATGGGTTATTACAAAAACGCGGCATTCAACCTGTGTTCAACTTGCCGGGAGAACCCTCCAATTGAAGGGGCGCACTCCATTCTTTTCCCAAGAATATCCGACTAGACATTTGCAGTATCTGCAACCTGAAATGTCCTGGATGTGGCTCCCAACAGAACAAGACTTTTAAAAAGGGAATTCTATCTTTCAGGGATTTTAAAATATTTTTAGATAAACATCCAGAGGTTGTGAGAATTGAAATTGCAAACTCTGGAGAGATAATGCTGCATCCTGAGCTTCCGAATATTTTACGCCACTCTTTCGATAAAGGTGTTGCTCTCTCGGTTGAAACAGGTGTGAATTTTAATTATGTCCCTCAAGACACAATAGAAGCGCTTGTATCTTTTCCGGTTGAAAGACTGATTATTTCTATTGATGGCTGTTCGCAAGATACCTATCAGAAGTATCGGGTCGGAGGGAACTATGACCAAGTAATTAAAAACATACAGACTTTGAATAGCCTAAAAGATAAATACAAAAAAATAAAACCGGTCTTGGTCTGGCAATTTATTCTTTTTGGCCACAATGAACATGAGGTAGATTGTGCCCGAAAAACGGCTCGTGAATTAGAGATGGAGTTTTCTCTAAAAATGGCCAGTGAGAGTGCGCGGTTTCAAAGCCCAGTCAAAAATAAGGAGCGAGCAAGAAAGCTTTTTCAGTTGGGAGATGTTGCTGATCGAACCGAATATCGTCGTAAATTTTCAAGAGAATACGGTCAAGATGGAGCTTGTACTCAGCTTTGGAGTAACCCTCAAGTAAATTATGACGGTAGAGTATTGGGCTGTTGTGTTAATCATTGGGGTGATTTCGGAAACGCTTTCAGCACTTCTCTTCGGGATATTTTTTTTGGTGAAAAAATGACCTACGCTCGATCCATGCTAACCGGAAATGCCCCTCCTCGAGACGATATCCCCTGTAGTCAGTGCTGGATGTACAAATCCATAAACGAATTAAACTCGTGGGTTTTGCCAGTCAAAAAACCAAAGCGATCACAGGGGTTCACACTGACAAGAAACCAAGTTTTCTTTGCTCGGCTAGTTCAACGACTGAAGCGAATTTGGCTTTAAAATCTTACTCATTGTGCACAACCGGTGCCCGTAGGACCTTCACCTGTGCAGGTGCCGACCGTCACACTGCTTCCTGAGAGTTTGACTCTTCCTGTTCCCCCACTTCCAGCACCATTGGAACCTGTTCCGCCCGCTGTTGTGATGGTGCCAGTATTAGAGAGTGCACTCGTTGCATTTAAGTAAATGGTTCCACCGCTACCCCCACCACCGTAAGTAACTCCATTTCCTCCAGCAACAGTTATCGTTCCTGCATTCGTAATGTTAGCTGCACTTACTGATATCGCTCCCCCTCCAGCTCCGCCAGGATAAGACCCTCCACAACCCCCTAGCGGTTGAGCGCCGCTTCCACCACTACCCAAGTAAAGTGCCGTATGGAAATCATTAGCACCAAAGGTACTCCCCACCACTTGACCACCAGCTCCACCCACAGTTCCATAGCTTCCGCCAGCGCCAGCATACGGTGTCGGACATCCACTAGCGTAGGTTCTTCCCGCAGTTACTAATCGCCCAGCACCTCCTGCATTGTATCCCCCGTGTGAATAACCAGCTTGGAAACTTGCTCCTCCAGAATACCCTTTACCGGCCATCGTCACTGTTCCGTTATTGGTGAAGGTTCCCGTCAGATTCAATATCAACCGACCATTTCCTTGTTGGAACGGAGATACTGGACTCAAACCATAATCATCTCCCGATGCCGTTGCACTACTATAGGCAGAAGCGGTCAGCGTCACCCCGCTATTTACCGTCATGTCACCAATGGTAAATGTGGGAGCAGCATCAACAGTGAAGGTTCCCGTTCCCGTAAATATAAGACTGGTTACGTCGCTTGCACCCACTAATACAGAGAGAGCAGACATGGTAGCGCTAGACAGGGTGGTAGTACTGGTTCCATTAGCATTAACCAAAGTTGTTGCTAGAGTCCCCACATTCACAGTGACTGATGAGTACGGTATTGCGGCTTGCAAGCACCCAGCCCCATAGGGACCCTGTCCTGTGCAGGTGCCGACCGTAACACTGCTTCCTGAGAGTTTGACTCTTCCTGTTCCCCCACTTCCAGCACCATTGGAACCTGTTCCGCCCGCTGTTGTGATGGTGCCAGTATTAGAGAGTGCACTCGTTGCATTTAAGTAAATGGTTC
>Ga0214923_10002607_pt1 | contig 23704 bp, 17 predicted proteins | sample LL1510_MetaG_FD_177993 | JGI IMG/M metagenome (GOLD analysis project Ga0214923, IMG submission 177993) | Freshwater microbial communities from Lake Lanier, Atlanta, Georgia, United States - LL-1510 | ecosystem: Environmental > Aquatic > Freshwater > Lake | place: USA: Georgia | collected...
GTCAATTAGTAATAGCAGGCAACATCATCTTGCGACAAAGAGGCACCAAATGGCATCCTGGTAATAATGTCGGCATCGGCAAAGATCATACCATTTTCGCCAAAATAGATGGCATAGTTAAATTTATTAAAAGTGCTCATCACAATCGCACTTTTGTTAGTGTAGAGCCTAATTCTGCAGTTTAATTGCATTAAACTTTAGGTTAAACATTGGGTGGTTAGCTCAGTTGGTTAGAGTGCTACGTTGACATCGTAGAGGTCGGAAGTTCGAGTCTTCTACCACCCACCATATTTGCCAACAACATTACTTCTTATGTCAAACAACCAAAAAGCCTACAATTTTTTTGATAGGCGAAACCTCAATCTATTTAGGTCTTGGTTGTTAGATATAGACAGAATAAATCTTGTAATCATAATAATACTTATAGCATTAGGTCTAATTTTTACTACAACTGCTAGTCCAGTAGTGGCAAAAAAAATCGATGTAGATAAATTCTTTTTTATCAAAAAACAACTTATATTTGCAACTCTAGCTCTGATTATTATCGTCGCAATCTCTTTTTTGCAACAACAGCAAATTCAGCTATTGGCAATAATCGGCATTATTGCATCTTTATTTTTACTAGTTCTCGTTTTACTGATTGGCTCCAAAATCAAAGGCTCCACTCGTTGGTTAAATTTTGCTGGCATCAATCTCCAGCCTTCGGAATTTGCCAAAACTTTTTTTATTATTTTTCATAGCTATTGTTTGGCTAGACTCAAATTTTACTCTACCAATATTCGCTATGGAGCATCTTTTTTATTAATAACGACTTTTGTGGCCTTGCTTTATTGTCAGCCAGATTTAGGTATGATTATTTCTTTTGTTGTTATTTGGTCAACACAATTATTTTTATATGGCATATCAATGACAATCGTCGTCGCCCTATTCTTTGCTTGCATAATGTTGGCAATAGTTGCTTACATAAAATTACCGCATGTTGAAGATCGAGTAAATCGTTTCTTAGATTCCAATCAAAAAAATTATCAAGTCGAGAGATCGCTTGATGCATTCAGCAATGGTTCCTTTTTTGGCAAAGGAATCGGCAACGGAGTGGTCAAAAAATTTATTCCCGATGTGCATACAGATTTTATTTTTGCCACCATTGCCGAAGAATTTGGTATCTTGTTTTGTATTGCCATTATACTACTATTTTTATACCTCATTATGCGAATAATAAGCAAAGCCCTAAATGAGAAAGATCTTTTTTCTTATCTATCACTATGCGGTTTAATGACTCAATTTACTATGCAAGTAATAATAAATACAGGGGTTAGTTTGGGTTTATTTCCTACCAAAGGCATGACTCTGCCATTTATTAGTTATGGCGGATCTTCGATGCTAGCAACTGCAATAGCTTTTGGCTTAATATTGGCATTTACCAAAAAAAAATATCATACCAAAAATATATCAAGATTGTGATTACCGAGTTAAAAACAAGATATTTACTAATTTTAAACAAAAAATTATATTGGCAATTTTTAATAATAATATTATCATACTGCCTCTTAATACAATACTCTTTGGCACAAAAAGCAATCGCTCCAACAAGCGAACACCTACTAGAAAAAATCGAATTTACCACTAAAATAACTCTTACTTTTAATACCGCTCCAGATTTCAAAATATTCACCCTTGACAATCCTAATCGTTTAGTAATTGATTTATTCAACACTTCTTTGCAACAAAAAGAATATAAACCAACTTTACCAGATTTCGCTTCTGCTTTTCGCTATCGCAACAACCAAAACAATCTTCGCTTGGTATTTGATTTAAAAGAGCAGTTATTTTTACAAAATATCAGCAAAAACAAAACTACTCTAGGTGCAGAACTGATTTCTATTCAAGACAAAACCAATACAACCAAAATAACAGAACCAAAAGCAAAATATACTTTACGAACAAAAAAAAAGTTACCAGTGATAGTAATTGATGCGGGACACGGTGGCAAAGACCCTGGAGCCATTGGTATTTATGCCCATACTTACGAAAAAAACATCACTCTTTCCTATGCTAAAGAACTTGCTAAACAACTCAAAAATAAATATAAAGTTTTTCTTACTAGAGATAGTGATGATTTTCTATCGCTACGAAAAAGAGTCGAGTTTGCTCGCGATAAAAAAGCCGATATTTTTATTTCTTTACATGCTAATTCAGCAATTGATAAAAATGTTTCCGGCTTTTCTATTTATACTTTATCGGAAAAATCATCAGATAAGCAAGCAGAAATATTGGCAAAAAAAGAAAATCAAGCCGATATAATTGCAGGAGTTAATTTTGAAGACACTAGTAAAGACATAGTCAAAACATTAATCGATTTATCGCAACGAGAAGCAAAAAACAATTCGGCTAAGTTTGCTTCACAAATCATCTCTGCGATGAAGACTGCCAACATCAATATTTTGCAGAACACTCATCGCTTTGCTGGTTTTATGGTTCTTACTGCTCCAGATGTTGCCTCTGTTTTAATTGAGTTAGGCTACCTATCAAACAAACAAGAAGAAGATTTATTGAATAGCATTAGCTATAAAAGAAAAATTGCTCAAAATATTGCCACAGGAATAGAAAACTATTTTGCACAAATACAGCAATAAAAACGATATACATTTAAAAACTAGTGCCGATACTAAATCTAAAATTTTGAGTGCGATCATAATTTGCTTTTCGCAAAACTTTAGCAAAATCAAGTCTAATTGGCCCCATAGGCGAAGCCCATGCTATACTAAGCCCATAACTAGAACGAAGTTGAGACGAATCATTGATTACTGCACCACTCATATCGCTGTCTTTTAATACCCCATTATCAGAAAACAATGCTCCATAAATTCCCAACTCTTTTGGCAAGCCTAGCGGAAATCTGAATTCTGCCGTTCCTATCCAATATCGCTTACCACCTAGAGCTTCGCCATTTTTTGACCTACCGTCAACAGAAGTTCGCGGACCTAAACCTGCATATTCAAAACCACGAAAATTATTGCCACCAAGAAAAAAATTGTTATTACTCAATACCGATTGACCTATACCATCAATAATACCAGCTTTCACAAGCAATTTTAACACAAATTCGTTACTAAAAGTTGGCTGATAATAGCCACTAGATAACTCATGCTTTATACTTTTGACATTGCCACCTATGCCATTATAATGTTGCAAAAAAGAAGCAAAATAACCGCTTCGAGGATCGAGGCGGTTATTTCTTTTATCGTATAGAAACGATTGTTCCAAACCAGAATAAACAAAATGTCCTTGCATATTCTGGATAATAAAAGATGCTCCACTATCAATATTGCCAATTTTTTGCGAATTATAGTTATAACTTAATTGATGAGTCAAAAATTCGCTAATCGAATAATTAGCATTAAGTTTGAAGCCAGAATTATCTTGATCGTAAACAATAGAATTGCGTTTACTTAGATTGTATTTAAAAACATCAAAACCAACATCGACAGGATGATCAAAAAAATATGGTTTAGTATAATTTAATTCAGCATTAATTGTGGCAAAAGATTTCTGGACATTGATGCCAATTTGCCTGCCTGTGCCAAATAAATTATTTTCTTTGATACCAGCATTGATATTAAAACGATCTACGGTTGAATAACCTAATCCGAAATTTAACTCGCCCGTCTTTTTTTCTTTTACTGTTATTTGTAAAATTACCTTATCGCCATCACCGATTCGTTGAGTTTGAAAATCAACCTTTTCAAAAAAGCCTAAGTTTTCGATTCGCTGTTTTGAGCGATTGATTTTGTTGATATTATAAGGATCGCCCTCTTGTATTCGCAACTCTCTGCGAATAACCTCGTCAATAGTTCTGGTATTGCCTGAAATATTTATTTGATCGATATAAATGCGAGGAGTTTCGTTTAATATAAACTCAACATTAATTTTTTGTTGTTGGCGATCTTTTTTAAGAACTGGCTCAATATTAGCAAAAGCATAAGAATGTTGCGACATTATTTCGATCATGCTATTAACAGTATTTTCAATTGCTTCTGCATTATATATTTGATTTTCTTTGAACTTAATTCTGTCTTTTAAGATATCGGAATCAAAATTATTGATTTGATTAACAATATCGATACTGCCGAATTTATACTGCAACCCCTCTTCAAGTAAAAAAGAGATAAAAAATGCTGTTTTTTGACTATTGATTTGCGAACTTGTTTCGATAATAGCAAAATCAGCATAACCATTGTTGTTATAGAATTTTCTCAACAAATCTTTGTCGTATTCGATGCGATCAGGATCATAAACATCGGCACTTGCTAGAAACTTCCACCATAAAGTTTTTTTGGTAGATATTTCGTCAAGCAAGGTTTTATTGCTAAAAACTTTGTTGCCGATAAAATATATTTGTTCTATTTTAGCTTTTTTGCCTTCCTTTATTTCAAATATTATTTCGGCTCTATGCTGTGCTTGCGGCACCATTTTTGGCTCAATAAATGCTAAAAAGCTACCTGTTTTTAGATAAAGTTGCTGAATATTATTGATATCTTGCTTTAATTTTTGTGGCGAAAAAAGAGTTTTCTTTTTAAGAGAAATCTCGCTAGTCAAAATTTCATCGCTCAACTTGCTGTTGCCAACAAATTTTATTTCGCTAATAAACGGATATTCTTCAACTTCAATAAAAATATCGTTAGTTTCTTTTTTAACTACGATTTTACTAAAAAAATCAAGATTCTCTAGTCGCTTTTTGATTGCATTAATATCTTTATTATCGCCGATATGCTGTATAATGGTTTCTCGCTCAATTCTGTGATTGCCAGTTATTTGCAACCCCCAAGAATTATTTATTAGCAGAAAAAATAGCACAAAAATGAATTTTTTATTGATATTTAGCATTTTATTCTACTAATTTTGCCAATTTATTTTTGCTAAAAATACGAAATCTTTCGATATAACCAAATACCGCAGGCACAACCACTAAAGTAAGCAAGGTTGACGAAATTAAGCCACCTATAATAGCAACTCCCATTGATGTTCTCATTGCAGCCGTTTCACTAAAACCAATAGCAACTGGAATCGTGCCTGCAATTAAAGCAAATGAAGTCATAAGAATCGGTCTTAATCGCATTTTGCCAGCAATAATTAGAGCTTCACTCTGCGATTTACCTTGATCTATTAATTTATTAGTGTAATCAATAAGTAGAATAGAATTTTTGCCAGAAACACTCACCAACATAAACAAGCCAAGCATGGTAAAAATATTGACCGTTTCACCAGCAAAAAACAAAGCATAGAAAGCCCCGCAAAAAGCTAAAGGTAAAGCGATTAGAATAGTAATTGGAATCATAAAAGACTCATACAAACTAGTAAGAATAAGATAAATAAAAATAATACTTAACAATAATGCTCTATTCATTGAGCTTATCATATCTTGCATATTTTCGGAATCGCCAGAGAAACTATAGCGAACATCTTGCGGTATTTTGAGATCGCCTTCTTGCAACTTTTGTTCCAGATCTTTTATAACATCGCCTAAACCTTGTTTTTCAGCCAGGCTTGCGGTTATTTGTATATATCTACCGCGATCTTGGCGATTGATAGTTGCTGCTTCGTTATTTTCGCTAGCAGTGGCTATGTCTGCTAAACGAATAAACTTACCATTTAGATTAGAGACATAGATTTTGTTAAAATTATCTTTAACATCTCTTTGCTCTTCTTGTAGACGAAGGCGAATGTTGTATTCGAGACCATTCTGCTTTAATTTGGTTGGAGTATAACCTGCAACATAACCTCGCAACTCATTACCAACGGCTTGTGGATTGATACCGTATAATTTAGCTTTGTTATCGTCTACAACTATTGTAAATTCGCTTCGAGTTGATTTGTTGCTACTATCGACATCTTTTAAACTTTTGTTATTTTGTAAATAATTATATAATTTATCAGCATAAGACTCAAGCGATTGCTTATTGGCAGAAATCAAAAACAGATTAAACGGCTGGCCACGAGATGCTCCGCCAGAAGGATCAAAATCTTTAACTACCGGATTAGCATATTTAAAATCTTTAATTTGTTCTCTGAGCTTTTCTTTGAATGCAAAAGTGGAAATATCTCTTTGATTCTTTGGTTTAAGTTTAATGTATATTTCGCCACGATGCGATTGTTTGGACATGGTGCCAATAGATACTGCCGAGGCAATTACTTCTTGGTTTGATCTCGCTATTTTATCCATTGCAAGAGCAGCCTTTTCTGTAGCATCAAGACTGGAATCTGCAGACAACTCTAAACTTAAAGTTATTTCACCGTTATCGTTTTCGGTCATGAAGGTTTTAGGCACTGCTTTAAAAGAAAATATACTAAACACAAGAACAGTAATCGTTAATAACAAAATTTTGCCAGGATTTTTTATAGCAAAAATCAAGATTTTTTCATACAAAATTTCTAGCTTGCCATTTTGCTTGGCTTGATGTATTTTATTGCCAGTTAAATAGGCACAAAGCACTGGTATGATTGATATAGCAACAATCAAACTAATAATCATAGCAAATGAAATTGTTAACCCAAATTGCTTTAAATATTGCCCAACTATGCCCTTTAAAAACGATATTGGAGTAAAAACAGCAATAACCACTGCCGATATTGCTACTACTGCCATTAATATCTCTTGCGAAGAAGCAATGGCGGCTTGCTTGGCAGTCATGCCTGATTCTATTTTGCGATAGATATTTTCTACCACAACTATAGCATCATCGACTAACAAACCAACAGCCAAGCTAAGTGCTAGCATTGTTATGATGTTGATAGAAAAATCGGCTAAATACATAATAATAAAAGAGCCGATCAATGTGATTGGCAAAGAAATGGCGGTAATTATCGTTGCTCGCCCATTTCGTAAAAAGAAAAAAACCGTGATGATTGTTAAAATAATAGCAATGATAATTGTTTCGTTGATATCACTAATATTGCCACGAATATAGCGACTAGCATCTTTGATGGTGCTAATTTCTGGATTACCAGGGAGTTGATTGAGATCTTTTTTAATTTTTTCGATTTGCAACAATACTCCATCTACAGCTTTAATAATATTAGCATCGGACTGGCGATAAACAGTGAGGAAAAGCGATTTTTTGCCGTTAATATAGGCTTTTGTTGATTCGTCTTCGAGAGTATCGACAACTTTACCAAGATCGCTAATTTTGACAGGAATCTCGTTGGAATAAAAATTAATCAAGGAATCTTGTATTTGCTTAATTTCGCCGAATTCGCTTGCGGTGCGAAAAACTCGCTCTTTTTCGTTAATGTTGCGAGTGCCTATAGAAACATTTTGCCCAGAATTCTGCAATTGTCTATCTATTTGCATAAGGGTTATTTGATGATTTTTAAGCCTGTTTTGATCAAGCAAGATTTGCACCTCTCTTTTGCGAGCCCCTAAAATCTCAACCATACCAACATCAGCAACCTGCTCTAACCTTGGTCTGATAAAATTATCTGCCAAATCAAACATTTCGGCCTCGGGCAAATTAGCGGTAAATGTTACGGTAATAACAGGCTGATCTGCAGGATCAACCCTTCGTATCACTGGCTCCTTGATATCTTCTGGCAGTTTATCGCGAGCTTGATTTATTTTGTCGCGAATTTGTTGCTCGGCATATTTGATATCTGTTCCTGAATAAAGCTGAACTATCAACTGACTGTTATCTTTCATACTACGAGATAACAACTTTTTGATACCAGAGACAGAGCTTATTTCTTCTTCGAGTGGTTTGGTTACGAGGCTTTCGATTTCTGTAGGCGAAGCACCATCGTAGCGAGTGCTAACAAAAATTATTGGGATGTCGATATTGGGAAAAAGCTCAACACTCATACTTTTGAAGGCAAGAAAACCAACGGTAATAATCACCATCATTAAACTAGTAATAAATGCCGGCCGTTTAATTGATAGTTGAGTGATATTCATAAAGTTTACGGTTGATTATATTTTGTTGCAACTGATAAACTATTTGCCACAAGCCTAATTCTGCATTAGAATATTCTTGTTCGAAAACAAGTATTTGATAGGTAGAAGTTCTGCCTTTTGCAAGTAAAGATCGCTCATTTTGTAGTTTGTTTTTTTGGATATTTACTAGATTTAAGGCAAGTATCAAATTTTGTTGCAGGTTAATACCAAGAAAATTTAGATTTTGCCAGTCTATTTCGTGTTGCAATTTATGTTTTTGGTAGTTACTTCTTTCTGCTATAATTTTTTGTTTAGCACCGTCGCTTATTTCGTTAGTTAACATAAAATTAATCGGCATCGAGAATTTTAGACCAACAGTAGCAGAATCGGCACTATTATTGCTAGCAAAAGAATTTTGCCAAGCTTGTTTGCGATTACCTTCAGCAACATTGTGAGTATAACTTGTATATAAATTAAGCATTGGTTTTTGGTTTTGTATTTCGAGCTGGGCACTGGCAATATTGGCCTGCATCTGCTCTTTTTTTGCTAACAAAAACGGACTGTCGCCAACCCTATTTTGCTGAAAATCGTAATTTTGCAAATCTGTTAAGCTAGGAGATTGCAACAACTCTGGCACTTGATCATTTGGTAGATTACGTTTTTGATTAAAATCTAATTCGGCCTGCTTTAACTGGTTTTCTGCTTGTTGCACTAGTATTTTTTTGCTTTGCACCATAGCCTTTGCTTGCAATATATCGCTACTTTCGGCAAGATTCATTTTGGCTTTTTTGTCGATGTAATCGAGTATTTTGTTGGCACTTGCTAATGCTTGCTTTTGTATTTCTAGGCTTTTGCGACAAAAAAACAATTGCCAATAGCTCTGCTCGGCCTGCAACTGCTCTTGCAAAGAAAGGGCAACGGCTTGCATTTTTAAGGCATTGTAATTTGATTTGATACTTGTTTCGTTGGCAATCGTGCTGGCACCAAATAAGTTTTGCCATAAAGATAAATTAAGTTCAATACTAGGAGTTGCTTGAGAATTGCGAGCAACTAAAGAGTTTTGAGTGCCAGCAAAAGCAAAATCTTTGTAATTAGTGCTATTAAATAAATAATAAACATTACTCTCGAGACCATAGCGAGAATTATGACTAATGCCAATTTGATTGTTTTGTTTATAAACTTTACTATAACGAAAAAATTGCAAAGCTGGATTTTGCTCGGCAAAACTTCTGTCGCTAAAACCATAAAGTCTAAAAGCGGTAATTAATTGTGCTTTTTTAGCTAGGCGATCGTTGCTGATTTTGTCGGCATCGCTACTAATAATAGTGAGATTTTTTGCCCTAACCTGACCAAGATAATCAACAAGCGACAACTGCTCATCTAAATTTGTCTGGCTATTTTCGGCAAATGAAATAGTGGATAAAGTCAATAAAACCAATAGTGGTAATAGGATTTTTGATAATAAAAATTGCATATGCAAAATATTGGTTAACAAGACAAAACAAATGTTAAAATATCAACAATAATTTAGCAATAAAATTTTGAGAGCGATAAATGACATTAAAAAACAAGGCAAACCGAAAAAATTATACTTCTGTAACCAATACTACTTGAGAAAAGCCAGCAAGACTAAGCATTTTAACAAGATTCATTACCTCGCCGTAATCAATGTTTTTATCGGCTCTAATTAAGATTTTTTGAGTTAAATCGTTATTGGTAAGTTTTTTTAATTTAGTAGCCAAGATTGTTTTGTTGATTTTTTCTTCTTGCACGAAAACTGCACCGCTAGCTTGCAACGAAACAGTAATAGTTTGCTGAGGTTGCGGATCGTTGCTTTCGACTCCGCTTGGCAAATTTAGTGGAACAGAACTTGTAAGCATTGGAGCTGCAACCATAAATATTATGAGCAGAACCAGCAAAACATCAACAAATGGAGTAATGTTAATATCGCTAATTGCTTGCTTTTTTTTATGGTTTTTGCTATGAAAAGAGGGGGAAAAAGACATACTAAGAATTATCTTCGTTATTTTTAATAATAAAAAGATGATTTGGATTATTTTCGAATTTAATATTGCTTAAAGAGATAGTTATAATTTGCTCTAAATCGTTTTTTACTTGCATTTGCAAAAATTGCCATGGATTTTTTGCAAATTTCAAAGTAAATTGACCTAAATCAGGGCGATTTTTTTTGATAATAGTAACCTCTAATTGCTGATTATTGCTTACTACATTGCTAATTGTGATATCGGATGCTAAAAATGATATGTTGGGGCGAGTTAAAAGAGAAGCGGGAGTTGTATTGGTGCTTATGCGAGATATTTCGTCTAACTCCAGATCGTGATAAGACAGAATTGAACCATTAACTACAACTAATATTTTAGGCTTACCGTTGTATTCGATTCGCATTTTGCCAGCAGTTTTATTATTTCGACTCAAAAAAAATTTGCCATTAGTGGTGTCGTTTTCTAAAGTTTGAGTAAAATCAGCATTAAAACTAGTGATACTATTAAGATACTTTTCGAGTTCAACTAGCTCTGCTTGATGCTTATAAAATAAAGATTTATCGCTATTTTTATTGGCAAAAACAGAGCAAGGTAGCAGTAAAAATAAAGCAATAAACTTTATTATTTTAGGCATGCTCATCGTAATAAATTTTTTCGTTTAGACCGCCTTCTGTTTTGTCGATAATTAAAGTTATAGCACTATCGCCAGTAATATTTATAGTAGTGCGAACCATATCAAGAATACGATCGATGCCTAAAATAACAGCAATTCCTTCGGTTGGAATACCAATAGAACCAAGAACCATACTCATAAAAATAATTGAACCGCTAGGAATTCCAGCTGCCCCTATCGAGCCTAAAGTGCAAGTCAAGACAAGCATTGCATAATGCTGAAACGATAGATCAATGCCATAAGCTTGAGCAAAAAATAACGAACAAATACCAAGATAAATTGCAGTTCCATCCATATTTATGCAAACACCAAGAGGCATTAGGAAGTTAGAGTTAGTTTTAGAAACACCCATGCGATCTTGTAGTTGAGTCATGGCTGTTGGCAATGTTGCTTTACTTGAGCTAGTAGAAAAAGCCAAGCCTTGAGTAAATAAAATTTTGGAATAAAAAGGAATTGGCGATATTTTGCCAAAAACAGCAATCAATAAACCAAAAACAAGATATTGAAACAAGCAAGCAAAAACAACAGTAAGAGCAAGTTTACCAAGAGATTGCAACACTCCTATGCCCTGATCGGCAATAGAATAAGACATATAGCCAAAAACACCTAGCGGAGCTAATTTTATTATTACTTCAATGGTGCGAAAGAAAACTTGCGAAAACGAGTAGATTAGCTCTTTTATTGGCTTGGCTTTTTCGCCGATCATGTTGATTACTATGCCAAGAAAGATGGTAAAAACAATGATTTGCAAATACTTTTCGTCGACTATTGATTTAAAAGGATTGGTAGGGATTAGATCGAGCAGAAACTCTCCTGCTGTTTTTTTATTTTGAGTAGCATTGGCTACGGTTTGAAATTTATCAGCACTCTTTTCTTTTGCTTCGCTAATCATGGTATTTAGATCGATGCCTTTACCTGGCTTCATCAGATTACCAGCAGTAATACCGATAATTACAGCAAACATTGCGGTTAAGATATAAGCACTAAAACCTTTAATACCAACCCTAGTAAAGTTACCTTGACCATCAATAGAAGTAATACCAGAAAGTAAAGCAAAGATAATTAATGGTATAATAACCATTTTAATCAAGTTCATAAAAATGGTTCCTAAAATCTTGAAAGATTTAGCTATTTCTGGATCGAGAAAATAACCGCTAGCTATGCCCGCTATTAAACCAAGGAGAACTTGTTGCCATAATTTCATAATTTTTACCTTATTTTTGTAGTTTGTTAAGTGATTAAAGACGAAATCACTAATAGCAACCGCATCTTTAGCCTTATATAAACATCAATTTTGTAGAAATAAAATTGTTGAGATGGTTATGGTATAAGCAAAAAAAATAAATTGCAATATTTTTTTGCAAAAAATAACAGATTAATCAAAATGCAAAATAACTTCTTGCCATATCTGATGTTTATCTGCTGGCAGATTACGAATTTGACTGCAAAGTTCTAGTGTTTTTTTGATATTGTCTATTGCCATTGCATAGTTTTTATCTTGATCGTATTTATTTTTGTCGATGATGTTTTTAAGATTAGTTATAATATTACCATCTTTATCTAGATTTATTTTCATAATAATTTTAGCATTGTTTTTTCTGCCTGTTTCTAGCACTGCTCTTTGATAGCAAGACTTAAATTGAGCATTGATATTGATGGTTTCTCTTCTCGATAACTGCCCATCTTCTTTTTGTAAATCTTGTTGAGAAACTTGCAAATTAATTATGGCAAGAGAATCGTCTTTGTTTTCAATTTTACTATCGCTAGCAAATATCGGCGGCGGGGTTATTATTTGTTGCTTGATTAAGGGTTTTGGCTCATACTTTATTTGATCTTGAGGTTTCGGTTTGCTGATTATTTTTTCTTGTTTCTTTTCTACTTTTTCTTGCTTTTTCTCTATTGGCTTTTCTGGTGGCTTTTCTGGCGGTTTTTCTGGTGGCTTTTCTAGTGGCTTTTCTAGTGGTTTTTCTGGTGGTTTTTCTAGTGGCTTTTCCAAAACTGGCATCGGCTGATTTGTTGCCAGTGCTTGTGGTTGTTGAGCTATATTACTACTGTTGCTTTTTTTGGTTTCAAAAATAATATTGGTAATTATTTCTTGTTTTGCTGTTGTTTGATTGTGTGGTTTATTGATTAAAAAAAAGATCAGGGCGAGTAAAAAAAGATGCAAAAATATAGAATAAAATAAATTGCGAATCATAAATAATTTTCTGGATTGACTGCCGTTTTATTTTTTCGCAAACTAAAATAAAGTTGAGGAGATAAAACTTTGCCGGTTTTGCCAACAGTGGCTATTTTGAAGCCTTGATCGACTTTTTGCCCTTTTTTGACCGCAAAATCTTTAAGATGAGCATAAGCACTAATCCAACCGTCATCGTGCTTTATAATGATTAGATTGCCATAACCTTTAAGTTGATTACCAACATAAGCAACTTTGCCTTTAGCGACAGATTTGACTGCTTGACCTTCGCTACTTTCGATATTGATGCCGTCATTGTAAAGACCAGAACTTTTTGGCCCAAATTTTGAAATTATATTACCACTTTCTAGAGGCCATATAAAAAAATCGCTTTTGCTAGGCGGAAATTTATTGTATTGACTATCGCTAACTAACTTATTTGGCAATTGTTGCGGAGTTTTTGTTGCAACTTCTGCAACTTTGATATTGTCATTGGCAACATTGCTGTTCGGCACTTCTGGTTTATTGATCTTGGGAATTTTTAAGATATCACCAGCTTTAATTTGATAAGGAGGCTGAATGTTGTTGATACTAGCTAAATCTTGTAAACTTACTTTATACAAATTTGCTATCGAATAAAGGGAATCTTTATTTTGCACTTGATATTGCAAATTGGGAATCTTGATAATACTACCAGTTTTTAGCTGATAAGGGGGCTGTAATTTATTGTAAGTTATCAATTCCTGTGCATCGACATTGCAACTTTTAGCTATTTTATGAATAGTGTCGCCATCTTTAACAACAATTTCGTCGCCAACAGTAAGCATATTGCCGATATTTTTATATTTTGAGCTGTTAAGAACCGTGTTTTTGCTGTATTTTACTTTATTTTTATTGACAATTGGGGCATTTTTTTGACTGCACGAAGCAAAAAATACAAAACAGAATATTAATGCTAATTTAGTTGACAAATTTTTTACAGTTGGCATAATTTATAAGTATTCTCATTGCAAAAAATACAATTCTAATTTTATTTTATTGTATTTCAAGTAAAAATTTTATATAAAAAATATGTTAGCACCATTTCATTTAGCAATACCCGTCTCTTCTTTAGAAAATGCAACAAAATTCTATGGCGATATTTTAGAGCTAAAACAAGGCAGATCATCTTTGCAATGGATTGATTGGGATTTTTTTGGTCATCAATTAGTAACTCATCTACAACCACAAGTCAACGGCACTAGCCACAATATTGTCGATGGCCATCAAGTTCCTGTTCCTCATTTTGGAGTAGTTTTGGCATGGAATGATTGGCACAATTTTTCTTCTTTGCTTCAAGCTAAACAAATCAAATTTGTTATAGAGCCGTATATCAGATTCAAAAATCAAGTTGGCGAGCAAGCAACAATGTTTTTTTACGACTACTGCGGCAATGCTCTCGAATTCAAATCTTTTCGCGATATTTCTCAACTTTTTGCAAAATAATGCTATTATAACTATATAGTCACAATCTGCTCTTCGCCAAAATGTTGTAATAAGTTGTAGGTAAGCTCAATATTTAATGCACATTCTTTGGTAAAGAATTTATAATGACCTTTGCCAAATTGCAAAACTAAATTCATAATATCTGGCATTGTTAAAAGTTGTTTCTCTAAAATAATAATCGCATCTTTGGTATTGGCAATTTCGGATTTTAGCAAATAAATCTCTTTTTCGGCAATTTTTGTTGCTTGATAATTTAAGCCATAGCCATACATCAAGGCAAGGTGAGCGATGATGAATTGATTATCGTCATATCGACCAAGGCTAAGCAAGCCTTCTTTTTGCGGATTGTTGGTGAGTTGCAAAACCTTAAAACCATTATCGATGCCTTGATACTTTTCGCTTGCTCGTTTTACTCGCTCAACAGTGATATCGCTAATTTTGTGATAACCTGCTTTAAAAGCCTCTTTTTTGTTATCAATTTTTTCTGGCAGTTGCACTAAAATAAACCTCCGCCCAGTCAATTCCCTCTCCCCTTGAGGGAGAGGGTTAGGGTGAGGGGTGTTAAAAAAATCGTCAGCCAATTCCCTCTCCCCTTGAGGGAGAGGGTTAGGGTGAGGGGTGTTAAAAAAATCGTCTTGATTTCGCTTATTAACCTCTTCATAATTTAACTCCATAACTGCCTGCCCTGTGGTGCCACTGCCTGCAAAAAAATCGAGAACAAGATCGCCTGGTTTGGTTGAGATTTGCAGAAGATGTTTGATATATTTCGTAGATTTTGGATTATTGAATATTAAATCATTAAATAATTTTTTGATTTCTTCGGATCCAATATTTGATATACCGACATGGCTCTTTGAAAGCAAAGAAGTGGGGGCACCAGTTCCGTCCCCTAAATATTTTTTTATATAGATGTTGTGTTTAGCTTTTTCTTGATTTTCATAAACAAGCGGACTTGTCTTTGTCTCTTTAAATACAACTTGATTATTTTTTAATGCCTCTAAAAATGTTTCTTCTACAAATCTATACGAATAACCAGTTTTTGGAAATAACAATCTTCCATCTGGAGCTTTAATGCCATATTTTTGATTTTTATTTTTAGAATCGGTTTTCCAAGCAAAATCTTTTTCTCTATATATTCCATGTTCATCACTTCTATTGTATTGAGAAATTGCTTCATCAGATAATGGCGAAAATAACATTGGTAATTCAATTTGATTTTTTGAATAACACAAACAATATTCATGGTTTTTATTTACATATTTACTTCTAATGCCACCTCCAGTTGAAGAGTTCCAAACAAAACTTGCCACAAACTCTCTTTCCCCAAAAATCTCGTTCATCAGGTGTCGCAAATTATGCATTTCGTGGTCGTCGATGCTAATAAAAATAACTCCATCTTCTCGCAACAACTCTCTGGCTGCCATAAGCCTTGGATACATAAACGAAAGCCATTTGGAGTGCTTTTTGCCATCATCTTTTTTAATGTAGTCGGCAAGTTGCTCGCCTGTATCGGCATCAATTTCGCCAGTTGCCGTTAGGTATTTGTTAATATCAAGCTCGAATTTGTCGTTATAAACAAATTCGTTGCCTGTGTTATAGGGCGGATCGATGTAAATGCATTTTACCATATTTTTATATGATTTTTTTAGCAATTTTAGCACTTGCAGGTTGTCGCCCTCGATGATTAAATTTTTTGTGGTGGCAAAATTTTTGCTTTTGGTTGTATCAAATTTTAAAGTTCCATCAACATAGGTTGCATAAGCAAGCTCTCTGGCTTGTTGCTTGCCCGCCCAGTTAAAAGTAAATCTTTCTGTTGTAGGTTTGGCAAAATTATTGCTTAACACTTCTTGCAATTTTTCGGCAAGCAAATTGCCATCAATATCAAAGCAATCGGGCAAGATTTTTTTGATCGCCTCGATTTTTTCGTTTGGTTGATTGATTAGATCGTCGTAAATATTAATTTTAGTCATAAATCATCGTCCTTGACGTTTTAATTCTTCCAAGGCTCTTGCCGCTTTTGCATCAAGTTCCCCTCTTGGCGATTCACTCGGTGTATCAGGATATAATTTTCTTGGAGTTCCGATCGGTGTATTAGGATATGATTCTCTTGCCTCTTCTGCCTCAAGTTCCCCTCTTGGCGATTCTTTTGGCGCATGATTGTTCGACGAAGGACATGAACCATTACTGGACGAAGAATCTGAATTACTGGATGAACCCTTACTGGACGAAGAATTTAAACCACTGGATGAACCATTACTGAACAAACCTTCATTTTCCAATTCTTCTAATCTTTCTAAAAATCGTTGCAATGGTTGTGTAACGACAGTAGATCGATCAGTTGACTGCCTGTTCATCTCCGATACTTTTTGAAGTAATTGTTTAAGTTGCTCATCTGTCTCGAAAAGACAAGAATCACCTTCTTGTAAAGGAAAATTTTTATCTTTTGCTGCTTGTTCTAATGTCATATTTTCGTTTAACATAATTTGCAATATTCTTAAACATCTAATTTTTCTATCGTCTCCCGATTCTAAAATTGCGTCACCCATTTCTTTGAGCAATTCTACTTTTCCAAGTAATTGTTTAAGTTGCTCATCTGTCTCGAAAAGACAAGAATCACCTTCTTTTAAAGAAAAATCTTTATCTTCTGCCACTTGTTCTAATGTCATATTTTCGTTTAACATAATTTGCAATATTCTTAAACATCTAATTTTTCTACTGTCTCGCGATTTTAAAATTTCGTCACCTATTGCATCTGACAATTTTCTTTTCATATTTAATAATAAATTATAATTGATAAAAGTTTTTCTCCTTGATTTTAACAAGATTAAATATTTTATTGACAAACAATATTTATTGCAACTTTTTTGTATAATTTTTTAGGCTGTTTCGTTTGGAATATAAACACTATAGCTTGCATTTTTATCTTGCATTTTGCTAATTAAGTTTGCGATTGACAACGAATTTGCTTCTTTTGGATGCTCAATTTCGGTGGCGGCAACCTCAAAACCAAGTTGTGTAAAGTGCTTGATGGCACACTTTATTTTAAATTGCTCTTCGGCATCAAGATTTATTCGTTTTTTGCTTTTTACTTCAAAAATCATATAAAGCTTGTTGTTGCCATTAACTAACAAGGCAAAATCTGGAGTATATTTGCCAAGCGGGGTGTTGATATGAAATTTATCTTCACTACCTTTTGGTAATTTAACTAATAACTCAACATTTGCAGTGTTGTCGGCAAGTTCGACGAACTTTTTTTCTTGATGCGAATCACAGTCAACAAAATTAAATAACGATTTTTCTGACTCAATTAAATTTTCGTGAAAACTTTGTTTTTCTTGTTCAAAAAAGTGCTGATCGTCGAATTCTTCGCCTGTTTTTTGGTAGCTCACTTCGGCAACCGACATAATATGATTTTTTTTGCAATTTTCGATGATGGCGATGGCTTTATCTACAAATTGAGCTTGATCTTTTTTTATTTCGTTAAAATCGAGTGCATTTAAAATTTTGTTAATTTCTGCCACAGAAAGCCAAGTTTTTTCTTTTATTTTAATAATTATTTGATTGATGTTTAAATCTTCAACAATTGGTTTTGCTTGATGGCTAGCATAATCAATATTGCCTTTGATGTCTCCTTTGATAATTGAAATTTGTTTTTGTTGAATAATTTCTGCTTTCAATTCGTTGATAATGCTTTGATAGAATTTATCGAGGTCGTTAAAATTAATATACCATTTTGTTTTTGGTTTTAATTTTTGCCATAATTGTGTTGCAAGGATTTGTTTATCTTGCTTGATTTTGATTTGTGTTGCTTGTTTTTTTGCTGCATTGCCGATTTTAGCTTGATCTTTGCTGTTCCAGCCTGCTTCTGTTTGATATTGACTGCAAAAAGATTCGTATTGCATTGAACCGATGATGGTTAGGTTGTTTATTCTGTCGAGATCTTTAATTTCTGCACCTTCAAAAACTCTTTTACCTTCGCTATTTATGCATAATCTTAATCCTCTGCCCACAAATTGTTTTTTGTTGTTTTCGCTAGCAATATGTCGTAAAAAACAGATATTAAAAACATTTGGATTATCCCAGCCAACCCCTAAACTTGTATGAGCAAAAATAAATTCAATTTTATTGTCAAGCGATAACAATTCTTCTTTTTGTTGCAAAATAAGCTTGGTCATTTCTTTTTCTTGATGGTCTTTTGTGCCTTTGCCAGTTGCAAAATAATAGGCATATTTGCCATCGGCATTTTGCTGATAAATAGCTTGATATTCTGCTAAAAATATTTTTTTGACAATTCCGTTATCTTTTTCGTTGATAAAATCGGCAACTGCAGGCACAAAAAATAAAGATATTTGCTTGATATTTTCATTTTTTAACCGCTGTTCTTTTTGTTTATGCTGTAAAATTGTTTGCCTTATTTGCTCGCGTAAAATCAGCTCTTCACTTACCGATTGCCCAGCGATTTCACTAAATCTTTTGCCATTTGCAAAAATGATATCGTCTGTTGTGATGTATTTAACTTGATAATTGTTTAATGATGTATCTGCTGTTTTTTTGCCTAAATTATCATCGGGTTTTAGAGAATAACTTTTGTCGTTGTGTTTTATTTTGGCTATTTTTTTGTGTGAATCGATGTTTTGCAATTGCAATGAACTATTGATATTTAGCTCGATTGCTAAATATTCTAACCTTTTTACCTGCCTGTCGTTATAGGCCTGCTCTGGGCTGTAAGTATAGATGATGTTTTGGTTGTTTTCTTTGGGATGAGTTGCCGAATAACTCAATACGAATTGCGGATTTAGTAGCTCGATAAGTTCTTGCGAGTTAAATTTGGCATTTAGTTGCGGTTCGTCAATAATAACAACTGGCTGTGTTTTGTGAATTTTTGCAATATAACTTTCTAAACCATATAATTCGTCTCTATTGTTTTGCCTTAATTTATTGGTTTCTTTTTTATCAAAAGATTGCTTGGTTAAAATTAAAATTTGCAGATCTTGTCCGTTAATAAAGTTTTCGATAACATTTATTTTTCCACCGTCATAATTGCTAACATTATAGGCGATATTGCTGTATTTATCTTTAAATACTTCTGAAAAAACTTGAAAAGTTTTGTAAATTCCTTCTTTTATGGCGATGCGAGGAGCAACAATGATAAACTTTTTATAATTAAATTGTTGGCAAATGGCAAAAATTGTTGAAATAAAAGTAAAAGTTTTGCCTGTGCCTGTTTCCATTTCGATGGCAAAATGTTTTTGCTCTTGCTTTTTGATGCTGTTGATGGTTTGATTTATGGCATCGGTTTGATGCTGCAATGTTTCAATTTGGATTTTCATAATTACAATGTTTTATAGCCATAATGCAAGCAGGCAACTCCGCATGTTAGGTTTTGATAACCACTATTAACAAAACCTGCTTCGTTGATGAGTTGCAAAAAATTTTCTTGATCTGGAAAAACCCGAATACTTTCTACTAAATATTGATAAGAATCGGCATCGTTTAGCACTAAACTGCCAATTTTAGGAATAATTTTAAACGAATATAAATCGTAAAGTTTTTGCAACCACAAATCGTTGATTTTAGAAAATTCAAGACAAATAAATTTGCCCTGCGATTTTAAAACTCGGTAAATTTCAGATAAGCCCAGACCAAGGTTGGTAAAGTTTCGCAAACCAAAAGCAACAGTTACTGCATCAAAACTATTGTCGGCAAAAGGCAAATTTTCGCCATTGGCAACGACAAAATCAAGGTGCCGAAATGAATTGCCATCAATCGCTTTAGCTTTGGCAATTTTGAGCATTTCTGGGTTGAGATCGGAAAGTGTAATAGAAAAATTTTGGGCACTAATTTTTTGGGCTTGTTTGGTGATTTTTAGGGCAATGTCGCCTGTGCCCGAGGCGAGATCGAGTATATTTTTATGTTGAGTAAAATTAAGATGGTTAATCATGGTGTTTTTCCAGAGTCGATGAATGCCGGCACTCATTAGATCGTTCATTAAATCATATTTAGGAGCAACTGCCGAAAAAATTGCTTGCACTAAATGAGATTTGTTAATAGAATCGACAATTTTAAAACCAAAGTTTGTTTTATTTTCCATATGTTGACTTGCGATTTTGATTTTGATTTACCGCCGCACTTGATTGCCCAAGAGCCCTCGCCAAGCAAGGCAAACACTAAAATGCTGGTGTTTTGCCAACAAAAAATTGTTGATGCCACAGTAAAAAATTTGGTTAATTTTTTGCCACAAAATTGTGTTTTGGTGTTTAACGATGCCAAAGTAATCAAGGCAAAGCTCACCGCCACCATTGCAAGAAATCAAGAAATTCTAAATTTTAATCTTAATCAACAAATTAGCAACGATTTTCAACAAAATTCTTGCTGGACTGCATTGGCAAAACCCCTCAAAAAAGTGCAGGTGGGCGATTTATTGCAGATTGGCGACAATTTTTCTGCTACTGTTTTGGCAAAAAACAGCAATTTTCTTACCTTGCAATTTTCTTGCCCTAATGACAAATTGTTAGAAAAGCTAGAATTGTTCGGGTCAATGCCTCTGCCACCCTACATCAAAAAAATCAGCGAACGAGATAGCCAAAACTATCAAACGATCTATGCCAAAAACGGCATGGCGGTGGCCGCACCCACGGCTGGCTTGCATTTTAACCAAGAAATTTTAGATACATTAAAACAAAAAAATATCACTCAAACTTTTGTTACCCTAAATGTGGGGGCGGGCACTTTTTTGCCTGTAGAAACCAGCAAAATTGTCGACCACCAAATGCATCACGAAAGCTTTGTGTTGAGCCAAGAAACCGCCGATATTATTAATTTAGCCAAAAAAGAAGGTCGAAAAATTATTGCGGTTGGCACCACCGCACTGCGAGTGCTTGAAGCGGTAGCAAAAAAGCACAGCAGTTTGCAAGTAAAAAGCGAAAGCATCGATATTTTTATTTACCCGCCCTATCAATTTAAGATAGTCGATGGCTTGCTTACCAATTTTCATTTGCCGAAATCAACACTTTTTATGTTAATTTCGGCCTTTGTTGGCAAGCAAAACGCTGTTGATATCTACCACCATGCCATCAACCACCACTACCGGTTTTACTCTTACGGCGACACCTCGTTGCTAATGGTAAATGGTGGCGGTTGAAGTTAATCTATAACATTTAAAGTTTTTCCCAAAATTTGCATATAAAATCAGAAACGGTGGGACTATTTACATCTGTGGAGGGCTGCATCATTTCTTTAATAGCTTTTGGCTCACTATAATCACAAACTCTACGTGCCGCAACAGCACCGATTAAGGGTGAGGCAGCAACGATTACGGGTAATACTGCCTTACCAAAGCCAATCAACACTCCTGTTGCACCTACCACTCCTGCTGCTACCGCTGCCGCTGCTCCATGAGTTGTTGCCGCTGCTCCTGCTGCCACTGCTCCATGAGCTGCTGCATGAGTTGTTGCCGCCGCCACTGCTCCATGAGCTGCTGCATGAGTTGTTGCCGCCGCTCCTGCTGCTCCATGAGCTGCTCCATGAGTTGCTGAAAAATACGATAATACAAATTGTCCCCATTCTGCACAATGATGCTCTATGTTAGCTTGTTTTAATGCGCAAATCGCACCACCAAGGGTCGTAATACTAATAAGAAAATCTCTCGTATCTCGTGCTTTATCTGAATAACTTCTGTCTTTTGTTAATAAATATTTCGTATCTTGCTTTTTATGTTCATCGACAATATTTAAAAAAGTTTTTAAATCATCTGAGCATTCTGTTTTATCTGTAGCCCAATGTTCACAATCTGCAAATAAGTCTTTAAATTGTTTTAATTGTTCTGCTTTATTTAGAACTTCATAAAAATCACTAGAATCATTCACCGAAACAAATGCTTCGCGTCTGAATAATTCGTTTAATTCCTTAATAAATTCATTCTGTCTTTTGCTTGCAATTTCTCTACCTCTTTCTAAAACTTCTATAGTTTCTGCTTTCACACTTTCCTCTTTTGTTTCTTCATATTGCCAGTCAAGTATTTGATATGCGATTCTAGCTATTTGCTGATCATGAAAAGAAGGTGTGTCGTCTTGTATAGAAGTAGTTAAGTGTGTTTTGCATTTATTTAAAATCGATTCTAAAATGTCTTTTTGTTCTTCTAAACTTAATTCTTGATTGCCGATTTTTGTAGATTCCAACAATTTTTCTGCGAAAAAAATATCAGCCCCTTCAAGTTGACACATCTCTTTAGTTTGTTGACGCCATTTTTTTAAAAAATCACCAAATTTTGTTTTTAAATGATCATCTATTTCTTGTATTTTTTGTTGTAATCCTTCTGATTTTTGTTGTAATCCTTCTGATTCTTGTTGTGATCCTTCTGATTCTTGTTGTAATCCTTCTGATTCTTGTTGTAATTCTGCTGACTCTTTGAATGTTTTTAATAGCTCTGACAAATTAGTTAAATCTTCTAAAGCTTGAGCTGTATCTTGTTTTTGTAATTCTTGAATACATTTTTCAATATTATCTATTGTAATTGATTCTACATATCGACTATAATACTGCATTTTTAACGATTGATAATTTCCTAAGGTCAATGGTAACTGCTTTACTCCAATATCAAACTTATGTCTTACATACAAAGTTGCATCATCAATATTGCCACTTTTTTGCCCTGGTATTAATGGTTGATAATTTCTACCTCCCACTCTATAGCCAAGACTATCGGTTGCCACATAACCTAATCCAGCAAATACATAAGAAGTTGGAAGAATTGCTAAAAAACCATTAGTGAGTGCTGCACCAATAGTATCGTCAAATGCTTTAATGCCAAATATTGTTTTAACAAAACTATCGGAAGCTCTTACTTGAGAACATTCTGTTGCCCTATCTTCTCTGAGAGCTTCTATAAGTTCTGTTAATGAAACCTCAGAACCTGCCTGCGTCTTTTCGTTTTTTAATAATTTAAATTGACTATTGCTAAAATGTTGATATCCACCAACGGAACTAAAAACACTATGCATCAATGCTAAGGTTCCCGTAAATTTCCCCGCCTCTTCTTTTGCTGTTTGCGGTAATTGCATAAATGTATCTGTCATAAAAAATTAAAAATAAGATTAATAAAAATATATAAAAATTAATATAGTTTTTTCATTATATATTTATTCTTATTTATTGTCAAGTGTTTTTTTAAAATTATTAAAAATTAAATTGGCATATTTAATAATAAGTTGTAATTGGCAAAATATCACTGCCCTTTTATTTTATTTACAAACAATATTTATTGCAACTTTTTTGTATAATTTTTTAGGCTGTTTCGTTTGGAATATAAACACTATAACTTGCATTTTTATCTTGCATTTTGCTAATTAAGTTTGCGATTGACAACGAATTTGCTTCTTTTGGATGCTCAATTTCGGTGGCGGCAACCTCAAAACCAAGTTGTGTAAAGTGCTTGATGGCACACT